>Ga0116231_10002587_pt1 | contig 37841 bp, 23 predicted proteins | sample S1TSphgellanicum_2_FD_89695 | JGI IMG/M metagenome (GOLD analysis project Ga0116231, IMG submission 89695) | Host-associated microbial communities from peat moss isolated from Minnesota, USA - S1T2_Fd - Sphagnum magellanicum MG | ecosystem: Host-associated > Plants > Peat moss > Unclassified...
CCGGCCCCTCGTTACGACCCCTGATTCCCCCACAGGGACCGACGACCCCTCGTTACGCCGGGTTTCTCCCCTGATTCCCCCCACAGGGACCGACGACCCCTCGTTACGCCGGGTTCCTCCCCTGATTCCCCCACAAGTACCGGCCCCTCGTTACGACCCCTGATTCCCCCACAGGGACCGACGACCCCTCGTTACGCCGGGTTTCTCCCCTGATTCCACCACAGTGACCGACAACCCCTCGTTACGCCGGGTTTCTCCACTGCCCGCGGACCCCTTCTACTGCCCGCCGCCTGCAGCACAGAAAAACAGCAACAGAAAAGACAGGAAGCTGAAGTCAAGCGCCCAACGGCTGCTGTTGTTGCAGAGCTTTTGTCTCTCTCTCCCTCAATACTTCGGTCTGCACCGTCTTCTTCTAAACTTACTTCTTCCTCTTGTCACATGTGTTTGTTTGCTTTGAAATGTGTAGTAGTAGCAGTAGTAGTAATGGATTGCTTTGGGAATTCTTTAGTGCAGGAATAATTGAGAATTGTTGTGGAAGTGGAGAGAGCTTCTTCTTCGTTTTCTTTCTTTCTCTCTCTCATTTCCCTTCTGAACACAGATAGATAGATAGATAGATAGATGCACAGCGTTTTCCAAACGCATAGCACTGCTGCTGCTGGTGATCTCCAATCCCATACGACTTGTTTTCTCCAGGTTTGTTGAGAAAGAAAGAGAGAGCTTAATGCGTAAGTCCAAATTCCGGAATTGGGTTTTCTTGGGGAGCTTTGGTTTTTTGGCGGAATGGGTTGTGTTGCGTTCTTATTCAGGAACTCTCATCAGAAATCACTAGTGGAGGTTCCTTGTGGAGCTGCGTCTTCTTGTGTGTGTCCAGTAAGCTGAGAGTTGCAGCTAACAGCAACAACGACATCGTTTGAAGCTCTGCTGCTGCGAGTTCAATGTGCTGTCAGTAGAAAGAGATCAGTCTTTTCCAACTGGAAGCAAGTTTGCTGGTAGCCCATCTCTCTCTCTGTCTCTGTGTCTCTCTCTGTGTGTCTCTCTGCGTTGCATTTTCTGGTGGAGCTTGGCTGCCATGACTGCTGATTGTAGACTCGAGGAGAAGTCTGGTAGTAGACCCAGAGGAGTTGTTCATTGTGCAAGGAAACAGGTACCACCACCACATGCCAAAGATAGTCCAAGGCCTGCAGCAGCTAAAGGGAAGCATGTGACATGGGGGGAAAAGAAGCCAAAAGTGGAGCTTGATGGTGAGGTGAGAAGAGGAGAAGAAGAAGAGGAGTTGAGTCCTGGAGATCCAGCTCCCACGGTAGGGAGAAAAGGGGTGGTGGTGAGGAAAATTGGTGTCAAAGGAAAGCTGCAATGGCTTTTTGAGCAGGACAGATTGTACTGGGAAGTGCCAGCAGCCAAGGAAAAGAAGGCAACAACATCAGAAGAGTCATCATCACCTCCTTCTGCCATATCCGAATCTGATTTTGCTGCTGCACTGGAGGAGGAGAAGGAGGAAGAGGAGAAAAAGGAGCTAATCAAGAACCCAAATGTGTTCATCAGTCCTGCCAAGGTACCATGGAGTCCGGTAGAGCACCTCTCTGACTCTGTAAACCTTGGAGAAGATGATGAACTGGAGGAGGAGGAGGAGCAGGATGGTGATGCGCAGTTAGGTTCCAGCAGGAGCAGCAGCAGCAGTGATGATGATGATACTGACAATGATGATCATGATCATGATTCCAGCAACTTTGATCTGGAGATGTTACACCTTGAAATGAATGCACCAGAAATTGAAGTCTTTGTCACCACCCCACAAGCCCCAGGTATCATAATCTCTGGAATGGGTGAATCAACAGAAAGTGTTTCAGAGTTTGCAATGTTGTCCTCATCCTCGATGGATGAGGGAGGATCATCATCATCATCATGCTTTGAGGAGACAAGAAATGCCAAGAAAGACCCACAGGAGTGGCGGAAGCAAGCAGTAGTCATGAAGGCCAAGTGTGCATTACTCAAGATGGAGAAAGCATTTGCACAGCAGAGATGGGAGGAAGGGTGTGAACAGATGACGCAAGCTGCAGAAATGGCACACAGTCTTCGTGCTGCTGTGGAGTTGATACTGGAGCCCATACGACAGACTGTAGTCACATCCTCCAAATCCTGCACACCATGGAGAGTTGCTGCTGAGGAAGAGAAAAAAGGGTTAGCTGAAGACAAAGGGCTGCTAGAGAGGCTCGAAAGACTTCAAATGGGCTCAGATGACCATTTAAGCCAGAAGAAGTTGGACTCGAAAGCTCAGCTTCACCTTGAGCACCAAGCATTGCACCAAACTTTGCGAGACAGGATTGACATACTGCAACGTAAATCTAAATTGCGCAACATGGATACTTCAAGCATGGTGAACACTGGAGGAAATTGTGAGAAACAAAGGTGCACAAGAAACCAGATGAAATCTGCCTCCATTTCTTCCATGTCCTTGGTATGTGTGAATTGCCGTTCTCTTCCTCTTCAAAATTGTGCTTTTTCCCTCCATGTTTGAATGCAATTTCTTCAAGGGGATAACATCTGCATCATCTTCTCACTACTGCCAGAAAGCAATGGAGGAAGAGAGTGAAGGAAAAGCTGTTGACCACTTGGTCAAGTTTGAACACCATATCCTTTGTGGACTTCTGAACCCGGCATCCTAGCAAGCTTCTGAAGTTTCTTTTCTTTTGATCCATGATGGTGGGTATTGCAACAGGAGGATGGATCCATTTTGGAGGAAGCTCAAGCCAAGGATGTAGAGACAAAGGAAACTGTTCGCAAGATTCTTGCACAAGTGAGTTTGCTTTCTGTTCTGGCACAACTAGTTTCTTGAAAGGCCATCTTGAAGAAACTCTAAATTATTTATCATATCCTCCTCTAGATTTAGATGTAGAGCTTGTTGCATATTGCTGCAAGCAAACTCTGAGTAGCATTTGAGGTTTTATGAGTTTGTTTTGAGCAGATACAGGTGGAAGCTGAGCAGTGGACACAAGTGCAGGATGTGCTAAAGCATGTGTGCATGGAGATGGCAACATTGCAGCAAGCCTGTCAAGGATGGGAGCAGCGTGCCCTCAATGCTGAATTTCAGGCTGCAGCTTGTCAGCTTGAGGTAATTTGTTGTGAATTGTTGCTGATGCTTGCTTCTTCAAGCTTTGAATTTGCAATTGGGTTGCTGGGTGCCATTTTCTCCTTCATTGCAGAGGACATATATCATTTCTAATAAGACATGAGAAAGAGAAAAAGAAAGAGATACAATGAACTGTATACACAAAAGAGTTTATCACAGTGATAAACACTGTAATAGGCGTACTGTCAAAAGTGTTCACCATCCAATAAGCTCCACAACTTGGGCTTACTTTCTTTGGTCTTGCTCGAATCCAGGGAGATGAATGGCGTGTGAAGGCCCAAACAGCACAGCAGAGGATCAAGGAGGTGGAGGTACAGATGCAGCAGCTACAAGAGACAGTTCAAGAGATAAAGCTTCGGCATGCTCAAGAACAAAATCGGTTGCTGGACATGAGCAGGAGCTTGGGCCCTGCAAACATCCTTGGGTATACATTGGCGTTACAGCCACTCTCAAACACAACAAACAGCTGTTGTGAAAGCTGTGGATGTAGCCTTTCAACTGAATTTGAAGATTGCAGGAGCTGTGGCAAGTTACGTCGTCGAGTAATGATTGTTGAGGAGAGACAATGTACTTCAGGTGGTGGGTCTAGACATGCCGGATGTGAACGACACTCATTCGGAGGTTCAGTGCATAGACTTCCAAGTCAATGCAGACAACGACACCCATCTGGAGCACATGGGAATCTGCCCAGATTTCCAAGTCCATGTATGCGACATGTGACCGCTGGGTCAGTGGCAAGAGCTCCAAGTCCATGCACATCTGCAAGTCAAGAGCAGTCTCGTTTTCAGAGCACCAGAGTGAGACAAAAATATCACAATCCAAGGCACCAGCAAAACTTCACACACACAGCTGCTGAGAGTGTGAGAGCTGCTGCGATTGCAGAACCTTCTTCTGATCACAAACCAGCAATGAAAAGTGAAGTAGAGAGATTGTCATCTCAAGGAGAGTCGCAGCGGCAAACACCAACAAGACGACAGCAGCAGCTGAATCTTCCAGCACAATATGGTCATGTCACAAAATCCCAGAATCAGGAGAACACAAAAGGAAGTGGCAAAAGTTTTGCAGGGATGCAAAGAAAGGGAGGTGGTGCTGCTGTCCAGGGTCAGAGTCCTATGAGAAAAGTTGGCCAATCTCAAGCTGGTAGTAGCTTCCGGGGATCAGCTCATTCAGCATCCAGCTTCAATGCTGTTCAACGAGCACCTTTAAAAGAGGTTAGTGCTAATATCATTCCAGGCAAACACTGAAGAATTACAGCAACTTTTGTTGCTATACAATAAGCTTTTTTTGCCGCTCACTGTACAAGAGCAAACATAGAACATTTTGTTGGTTGGTTGAACATGCACTTTGTGTTCTCTGTGTGTTCTGAAGTTAAAGTGTAGCTGAGAGTCATTGCTTAAAAAGATGCTTTGTATTCTATGTTGATGTAGTCCGAGTAGGTATCTTCAGAGATTATTTGTGGAGATTTTCATACACTTTCACTGTGTCACAAGCAGGCCTAAAATTTTCCACAACTGTGGCCTGTTTGATGCAAATGCAAAGATTTTGCTTCATGCAGAAATTGTCAGTGAATTCTTTGTCTTAACATGCTTTGGTTGATATCTTTTTTTCCCCCCCTTTGTTTGTTTATTAGTACAAAACCCATTTCTCCAAATCTTACACGCTTCCTGGAGAAACGGGTTGTAAGGTTTGGAGCAATTCAAGAGTTCACCCAAGTTTTTTTTTTGGTCTGCTTTCTTTTGCAAAGTCTGATTCTTTGGAACTGCAATTTTAGAGCTTTACCCAAGGTTTTCTTTTTTGCAAGTTCCGATTCTATTGAACCTCTGGATTTGAACTTGTGATATTCTGTTTGTTTACAATTTCCCCACATTGGGTTGTAAAAGTACTGTCCAACATACCCATAAGTTGAATCTCAAACTGTCATGGGCCTGAACTTGGTTATGGCAGGTCAACATTTCTGAAATTCTGAACAAACCTAAAAATCTTGGCAACCTTGGAAGATCTGTAATTTGAAAGGACTCATGTTCGTCCTGTTGATAGTATTGTGAACAAATTTCATTATTTAAGTTTGATTGACTTGTGAAAGTTATGACTATCTCACTTGCTAGGCTTACACTTCTACTATCCCAAATGTAGAAAGATAGATGGTTGTAAAAGATAGGAATGTTGTAAAATCAAACTCCAAGTGGGTGGCAAATCTTCTATGTACTATTTGTTTGGATTAGCTTTCCTAGGATGGTGCTATTCATTTATTGATTATTAATGGGCATCTATGATGGTCCATAATATTATTGTGTTAATTGTAAACATTTCAGTTGCAATCTTGTAAATTCTCTTGAAAACAATGGTGTAGATTTGAATGACTTTAAAGAGACCTTGGGGCACCTTTCAAAGACAAAGAATGCGTCCCTTAATATCTCTCCCTTTCTTAAGTCATGAAAACTTCTTTGGGGACATATTATGCAATGCCCTAACTCTAAACTTTCAATTAAGGAAGATAACTATTAAAGAAACCCTTAAGTGACTCTATCTTTGAGTCCTCCTTTCTCACCTCTTACCCCTTATTTTAATTTCAAACCCAATTATCCATAAAGTGAAAGGGTTTTCTTGAATTGGATTGAAACTCAGTATCATAATATCTAATGAATGAGATTTGAAGCAATTATGACAATAATATGTATAACAACAATAAAAGCACTCAAGATAAAAGAGAAGAAAAACATGCTGAAACTCATATTAGCACAAAATTCAATTAAATTTGAGTTTCATCTTGTTTCCATTCTCCATTTGAATGTAACATATTTTGGTGTTTTCTAATCTCGCACTTTTTAATAACAAAATTTAGAATATTGATATTGTATTTTCTTCATTTTTAAGAATATTTCTATTATATCAATCTAATTTTTGCAAATTTTAAATGATTTTATCTCATGGGTGTATTTTTCCAATATCATATGACCTTTCCTATTCACCATTCACATCTAGGCTATGATTACCATCATCAAAACCTTGTAAAACTTTATTTATAAACACATCATTGATTTGAAAAATATGCAAAAAGGTGAAATTTTTTTAAGGTGTACCACACAAGATGAAAAAGGCATAGTTTTTTTTAATTGTATATTTTAATCTCAATAAAAAATAATGAATAAAAAATTATCAAAAATTTCAAAAAGACTATATGTTAAACTATTATAATTTTAAATTCCATCATAATCATTCATAAATGTGTCTTTACATGGTAAGAAAGGATTAAGTAAAAAAGATAAAAAATAGTGACGTTGTGACAAGATTTGGTACACTTAAAAAAAATTGCACCCAAAAATACTAGAATAAAAGGGAAAATTTAAAGGATGTCAACGTCAAGTTAGTACAAATTAGATGTTAAAATATCTCCATTTCAATAATCAATCGCTTAAAATAGGTTGGCCATGGCGATGGGTGTGTGTCCTAAAAGGATGGAATCGAAAGATAGTTAGGCTTACCATTACTACCTAATTTAAAATAGAGGTTGCTTGCATCCTTTGTATTGTAATTTAAAAAATTGATGAAGAAAAGGAACCAAGATAGAAAAAAAAAAGGCCTTTTGCCCTTTTAAAGCTCCAAATGGCATTGACACAATTGTGTAAGAATAGATTAGCTTATTTATGTGGACATCAAAATATTTCAATTCTTAAAGGAAGGAATAAATCAATGGGGTGTTGGTTGCAATAATTCTTTTGTTTGGTTTGAACTATAGAATCAAAGGCAACAAATTTTTGAGTTTGTGCAAAATTTGGGAAGTAAATTTGCATGCATTGAATCAATTGTAACAATGTTAACTAGGGTGTGAATTCCATCTTTGGTGGGCACAATGTTGATTTATTAACAAGAGAAATCAAATGTGCCCAAAAGAAACACATGTAGTTATTCTTGTCCCATGTGGAAGTTAGCATTTCACCCGATGGTGATAAAAGTGTTGTGAACTTCATCATGAGTTCTCATGCATGTAAGAGGTTGATCTTCATAAAGTTGATGAGATATGTGCACACACATCAAGGGAAGCCTACAATTAAAAGATGTGATAGTTCAAGTCATAACCGAAAGGTTATGAAAAAAATTGGAGAAAAATTTTGAAAAGCTAAAAACATTGGTTGAATTATAAGCTAATTACTCATCTTAACGTTGAAACATGATAAAATTTGAACATGATTGACTTTAGGTATCTCATTGGAGAGCATGTTGAAAAAGATATTATAGTGTAGATGTTCTGAAATGGAATTATGAAATCGAACCATTTGTTATTTGATGAGTTGTTCAAAGAAGGAAAACACACATGCTAGGTTTGATAGATCACATGTCATTATAAGGTGTTGTTAAAAGTGAAAAATGTTGTTGTTGTCGACTCACGCAAAGACTTCAAGAAAAAAGAAAAGTTACTTGACCGTAAACCTAGTATCTATAATTAACTTTAGGTATATTTTGACTTTGGTAGACAAATTGTTAATTCCAATTTTAGTTAGTAATTATAAAATTAGAATCAAATCTCATTTTTGAAATAGGAATTAAATTAAGAAAAAAAAAAAACCAAACCGAAAATTGGGTTCACTATTCTTCGACAAGGTTCTTCACAAAAGTTAAGAACTACTCAACACTAGTTATGAGGGATGACCTTTTTCTATCCACAGTCCACCTAAAGGTTTTATGTTTCAAAATTCAATTGCATTGGGTGAAATGGGATGAACCTTTATTGAATCTTTGGGGTTTGGAACTAAGTCATAATCAAGCAATAAGTTTCAAGCTTTAAAAAGTTGTTTCATTACTTCAAACAAGGTTGATCAAGAGTCATTGCCCTTTGTGAATGTAACAATCAAAAGGGTTGATTTTGCCAAGGTCATGTTACATGCAACCAACAAGATATCCAGGTTATAAAAACTTGTGGGAACTCATCACTGATCTTTTCAAAGCTCAAGATGAATGGTAGAAATATGCCACCTATTGAATGTTCTTCTTTGAATCCAAGGTGAAAAAAACTAGTTTCTTTTTCCCTTCTAAGTCACAATTATATAAATTTAAAATTTTTTTAGTCATATTAATCTTAGCTTAAGAAACAACATGAAAAAAATGTGTTTATTGTGTGTGACTAGATAAGAAGTGTTGTTATCTATTGAATTAAGGTATACACTTTGTGTAAAATGTGTTAGGGGAAACTTATTTTACATTTATTGTAAATTTAATTATATAAATTTCACTCCCATTCAAGAGTATGTGTAAACGCATAAGCTTAAACATGTAAAATTCATTTGATGTCATGTAAAATTGTGTAAAGAGGGGGGGAAAATTGCAACACATGTGACGATGATATACATAACAAAGATGTAAACATTTATGACGATCATTAGAAAATTTTGAAAGCAGCATCAATGGTGAAGTGTTTTTGAAAATTTTCTACAATGGTTTTTTTTATAAAAAAACACTAGCACCAAACTGAAGAGTTTATGAAAAAAATTAACGCACTTTTTTATTATAAAAATTCCTAAAATTTTCAATATATTTATTATTATTATTATTATTTTATCTATTTTTTCCTGGTGAAAATGTTGTCATTTCCATTGCCTTATACGTGTCCAAAAAATATATTTACACTAGCTTCACTAAGTGTGGGTATATGAGACTAACTTATAGTTTTTTTTTTGGTTTAAATGTAAGTTAAAAACCAAATCATATGTAAGGGTAAGTGCAAGTGTATTGATTTGGATAGTTAAAGTGGTTTAGGGTTTAGGGTTCATGGACTTCCCGTCTTACACATCTATTTGCACTTCCATTGTGTGTGCAAAATTGGTTTAAACCAATGTTTGGGTGATTCTTTTACATTTACGAAGAACTTTAGGTTTTGCTTTCAAAAAATTAATTAAAACGGTTGTGGTTTTTTCACACATAGTGCAAGTGAAATTGGCAATAATATTGTTTTGGGTCTCGTTTCAAGTCTCTTGCACATTAATAATGGTGCATTCACACTTGATGTTAAGTCAGTGTTCAATGAAAATCTAGGTGGCATCCTAGGTGGCACACAATGTTAAATGGGCCATAGCTTAACCTTAAAAAGTGAATGTTATCTTAATATAAAATTTTCATGGTAACTAGGTTTTAAGTCCTAAATGGGTAGCATGGTGTTAGGGGACTCAACCTTAGAGTCCCTAACACCAAGTGTGAATGCACCTTTAGTACAAGCAGGTCATCAAGATTGATTCTCACAATAGTCAGTTATTGTGTAGTACCTTGGCAGCTTCAACACATGTCTGTCGAATAATTAATTAATTAATTAATTTTCATTTTTTCAAATAGATTACTTTTAGATATTCATGTTTTCCTTCCAATAAAAAAAATTTATTTGAAAAAAAATAAATTTCTGAAAATTTCAACATTTCTGAAAATAATATAATTAGTGTCGAAGCTGCCAAAGGTAGGCTAGTGGTGGGGGTATGCCTGCTACCTGGCTCATGAGCCCACTCTTAAGGACTCCCAGTTAACCGCAGTTAAACAAATTAGCAATCACAATGGCAAACCCTAAAGGATAGGACTCATATTTAGGACCACTTGTTTTAAGTACTATGGAACAGGTCCTTAATCCAGTGTTGGTTTTTTTTTTTTAATTATTAAATTTATATTTTAAAAAATTAAATATTTTATTTTTTAATTTAAATATTTGTGATGTCAAAATTTTGGCTAAATTTGCCACATAAATAGCAAAATTGGTCGAAATTACACTAGAAAAACACATTTTTCCAAAATTTCCCCTAATTTTAGTGTCGAAATAAAGCAAAAAATTGCTCCAGAAAAGAAAAAAAACACTGGGTCCTACTCTCTTGAAACGTGGAGAGCCCAGTAGGGGCGACACAGTACGACTCCCTCGGTAGCAACTGGAACTGGTACTACCAGGACATGTACCGGAGTGTGACAAGTGATCCCCACCGTTGATTCACATCACAAGAGTGTTCCTAACTGTTCTTAATCCACATTTCAAGTGGAACTGGGAAAACCCACCAAAGTGGAACCTGTAGATGACTCCCTGTTTGTTCCACCAGTGTTTTTGGCTTTTCCCAATTTGGTGATGCAGCAGCAGCCCAGGTGGCAATCAGCCATAACCTGATTTAGCCAAATTTGGCTATTAACAAAATATGAAAGGAAAATATTTTATTAAAAAAAATCCCTTATATACTTATTTATTTGTGGGTTGCCTACTTGAACCAGGTATAGAAATCTGGCAATTTTTTAAAAATGATTTTTTGTTTCAAATTTTTGGAGATTTCTTTTTCAAAAAAAAATCATATAATCCACAACCAAAAATTTCAAAAATTTGGCTACCGAGCAAAAATTTTGCACCCAAAAAAAAGAAAAAAAGAAAAAAGAAAAGACGTGTCCCACGGTGGAAAAATCCCCCCAAAAAAAAGTGACAATTGGACACCAAAATCAGTTATCGAATAATATTTTGTGAAGCAACAAGCGACCAAAATTAAATTTTTGGGGTTTTTTTTTGTGCTTGCTTTTACCATGATGATACTAGTAGTGCAGGTGCTCGTGCACCCAAGTGCATAAACTATGGCCATGCCACATGGTCAAGCTTGGAAGGTGACATTATGGTAGTCGTAAAATGATATGCATGTTCCGATGTATAATAAGTTAACAGTTGTTGCTCCGAGCTCCCCATGAGTAAAATCTTTACACAGCAGCCTCCATGATTTGTTTTTTAATTTTTTTTAAAAAAATTTTTTTAAATAAAAATTAAAAAAATCTCTTCAAGAGTACCTTGGCAGCTTTGGGAACTAATTAATTATATTATTTGTAGTTTTTTTGAAATTTTCAGAGAATTTTTTTTCTTTTGGGGAGAATATAATTTTTGTGGAGAAATTAAACTAGAGAATGTTTTGGAATATACAGGATTATTTTATTTTAAAAAGTGGAATCCTTAAATCTAAACCCTATTTGTAGATGTAAATGATCTTTACATATTGAGAAAAAATAAATTATATTATATATATATATATATATATATATATAATTAAAAAAATAATTTCCTTTTCTTCTTTGTCTGAAATTATTTCCTTTCTATTTGATCTACTACCGTATATGGAAAAATTGGAAAAAAATTCAAAACTAATATTAGTATGGCTAAAGAATTCAGAAATATTATTATTAAATCTTGAAAAATGAAAACAGAAAATAGCAGTGGGATAAAAAGAAGGCACACAAAAATTTGCCCGTGGGGAAAAATTTGCAGCTACTCTGCCCCAAAAAAAAACGCATGTGAGCACACTTGCGATGTGCATACTTGAACTTCAATGTGTTTATTATTGGCCTTGCCTACTACCAAGGCCCTTAAGGATATTGTGTTTAGATTCATTATAGAGTATAGTAGTAGCTTAAGGGATTTTAGCCTCTAGGTAATAATAATAATAGGTCTATTTTTATATGAGAATTTTTGAAATATTATTATATTTTGGCTTATGTCAAAACTTGAGATTAGTTATAGAGTTATAATATCTTGAAGGATTTTTTGGCTTCTTTTAGATAGAGGGTTTTTTTTTTAAATATTATATTTTTGCATGGTGAAATGTTTGAATTTCTATAATTTTTCTTTTGCCTTAATATACTTTTAAAAAATGTAAATGGCAAGGCCACAATGTGACACAACCCTTGTTTCCTTTTTTCAAAATTTTGATTTTGCAAAAGAAAATTTTTTTTGCTAAAAAACACAATATCTATGAAGCAAGGTAGTTTATTGATTATTGACCCATTTTCTCAATGAAAAATAAATCAAATCAAGTCTGAAAAAAATATTAGAATCTGAGTGTGTTTGTTCTTGGTGTTGTTGGAAAGCCCTTGGTGAGTCAGATTTAATAATAATTTATTCCATAATTTTCAGAGCTTTTAAAGGTGAGGGAGATATTGGTTTTTGAGTGTATTTTTGTTGCTGAAAATTCAAATAAATTGCAAAAAAAATCAGTTGAGCCCGTGATATTATGTTCACACTTGGACCAACGGCACAGGCTACACTAGTTTGACAATGAAAAAAACACGTTTTTTTTTCCACCAATTTCCATTCTATTTTCGAGAAAAATAAGAAAATTCCAATTATCTTCTGTTTTTGAGAAAATGAAAAAAAATAAAATAAAATTTGGAAAACTCAGTAAGGAAGTAGGTAGGTAAACAGGTCGGTAGTTACAGAAGGAAGTAGCAGAGGGTTAAAGGCAGGTGGCAACAAAGGGCCAGGATCTACCTACCTACCTACCACCCAATGAGGAAGGTACAAACTACAGACTACCTACACACCACATGGGATATTTGGAGAAAAGGCTGAATGGAAGCTTCTGATTGGTGGATGACAATAATTTTTGGGACACTGGTCCTGTGTCAGAGCTCAGGAGGAGGGGGGAGGGGGAGTAGGTACCAATCAAGGGTGGTGGGGGGAGGTAGGTAGAAAGTAGGTAGGTAGGTAGAAACCGAGACCAGGCTGCGAGGCGAGACGCGAGAGGCCCAGACTGAAGAAGCAGAGCAGCTAGGCGGCAGCCCACGAACGGCCCACCCTTCCGTTGCGGTGGCAACAGCCGCGATCCCCGCCCGATCCCAGCCTCTCACGTGTCCGGGCAAACCCCCGCCACCTTTCACTGCGGCTGCGCGACCGCCCTCGTCTTCCTCCGCGCACGTCTTATACCTCTCCTCCCGCTCCTCAAGATCCTCATAAACTCGCTGCAATTGCACTTGCTGGTCGATTCGGCCGGCGTCTTCTTCTTGTTGTTTGTTGCATTTCCAGTTGGGTACGTGGTTGCTTGTTGTTGTTGTTGTCGTTGTTTGGTTTTGTGGGGTTTTTTTAAATTTTTTTGTTGGGTATAAGAACTTCTGCTGCTGCTGTTGCACGAGGCCCCGCTTAGCAGGAGCACGGGAAGTCTGGACCATTGTTGTGCATTTGGGAGTTTTTTTTTTTGTTTTTTGGGTGAAAGTGCAGCTCAATATTTTGGGGCATGGGTGGTGGATTTGATGATGTGAAAGAAGGTATCATGACTTTCTCCTGGTTGCATCATCATGTGAATGGGGAGGTGATCAACAACCTTGATCACATGGGAAGTGAAGTGGAGCTGGTGAAGAGAGTAAGTGGAGCGCAGTTGTTTTTGGTAGATGTAGAGGAGAGTGTGTTGATGCAGTGCGGGGAGTTCTCGCTTCGCTTATTGAAGCAGACACACTCGCCGCTTGCAGCCGTGGTAGCTTCGGTGGGCGAAGTGCAATGGCCGGTAGGGAAGGATGCACCCATCTTGAAAGTGTGGAACCGGCGATACACTTTTGCTCTGCCGGGTTTGGTGTATGGGTTGTCGTTCCCAGACAGCACTCCACTGGCTGTACTGCAGCAGCTGGAAAGCGTCATGGATCAATACTGCACATTCGAAATTCATCAAGTCGCAGGTACACTAACAGCAGGAGGTTGGGATGACCCGGTTCTCGCTTACGTAGAAAATCAGCTAGACATGCAGCAGCACGACAACTATATAATCTCCTGCAAGATCTTGTACTGGATGCAGCAACACTACTAGTGTATGCTTCTTGAATTTTAGGATCAATGAACAACTTCTGCTTAAGCTGAAGAGAAAAAAAGAAAGAAACACTTGTGCAACCGATCCGGCACAAGCTGAGATCATCACTAGAATGTTGGTGGGTCGTCGACGACGGAGAAACTGACAAATTACTCATGTGGGACTTTTGTTTTGGGTCGGGAACATACAGCGCATGAGCAGCAGAATATGAATATTGCGACAAACGTGAAGATCGGGCCAAGAGCTGTTGGAGATGCAGCAAGTATTGGCACGTATTGGACGGCGGTGGCACCGGATGTTCAAACCACGAGCGCAAGGATCGCAAGACAGATCTGCAGCACATCCAGCATTGTTGCTGACAGTATACTGATGGGAGGTGACTGGGTGAGCTTGAGCATTCAGCAGGCGGGTGGTGCAGCAGCTTATGTGATGAAGAGTAAGGTAGTTGGAGATCAGATGCAGAATCCCCGCATTCTGAAACGCATACAGCAGGCACGCCGGATGTCTGCAGTTGCCAAGCTCATGTCCAAAACTCTTCTCAAAGGTGCTATCAGGGTCTCGGCTCATGTCGCAACTGGTCTTGGATTAGATCATCATCAAGCAAATGCCAATACAAGTACAATCCGCACTAGCACTAGTGCAGGATCAGCTGCAGCTGCAGCAGCAGCTGGCGGGGGTGGAACCAGAAAACATCCTAGTGTGGCAGTAGCAAGCGTTGATGCATTTGCTAAAGTGGTGGAAGCTGTGGAAACGGCGGGTAAGTCCGTCTACGCAGCGACGAAAGCCGTGGGCACGGATCTTGTGCAACAGACGTTTGGCGCGGATGCAGGAGAATTGGTGCAAGACGGTTTTGGTGTGTTTGGGAATGCAATTGATACCGCTTGGACGTTGAACAAACTGGGATTGAAGATGCTCTTCCAAGTCACTGCTGCATCCACCATGCTCAGCTCTACTTCCACAACAACAAAATCCTCCACCACCAAATCTTCTGCAGCAAGGTCCAGATCAACATGTACAACAACAACAACAACAATTGATCATCACAATGTGCAGCAGCAACGTCCTCCTGCTGCTGCATCCATGGATCATGATTTGCAATGTCCTTATACTAATTCCACAGCTATTTCAGATCAGCAGACAACACTGGGAATATCACAACAGCAAACTACTTTGCAGAACTCCCAAACCCATGATCAGCTGCAAGACCAAGAAATGGTAGAAGATCAATGTTTTAACATATTTCCTTCAGAATATCTTCATCATCAGCGCAGCAGCCAGCATGCAACAGCACCTGCTTCCACTCAGAAGATGCCACAGACCCAAATCTTCTTAGGTCCAGCTGCTGCAACAATCCAGCAGCAGCCTGCAAGTGTTGGAATCAATTCCTTTGCACCATCTCCAGCTGCTGCAGTTGAATCTTACTATACCAGCTCCAGTGCACAATCACCTAATTCACTGCAATCCAATAGTGCATTTGAGCAATATAAACCCTTGTTCCAAAAATAAGACAAATGTTCACTTTTCCAAACCCCCAGCTAGTGAGGCAGATCCTCCTCTCCATTCAACTTGCCTAAACCCTAAACCCCTTGGATCTAGGATAATTGAGATTAATTATCTCAAGATTAATCTCTTTCAATTGCAATCCAAAGGGTATGTGGGTGGTAGTCAAATCAGCAGTAATCAACGTCGTGAAGGGAAGAGACCCAGAAAAAGGAAGCAATGCAGCATTGAAGTGTGAGCTTCATTGTTGACCAGTCTATATTGAAGGGATTTTGTGAAAAACTGTTGCAGAACTTTTTTTGTGGCAGAATTTTGAAGTTGTGTGTTAGGCTTTTTATGATCTGTAATTCAACCTGCCTACAATGGAGTATAGTAGGATTGAGTGAAACTATGCAGGGTTGGTTGCTTGGTTGCTTGGAAACATTGAGTTTCGGGTTTATCGGGTTTATTTAGGGTTCTCACAATTTGTTATCAGCAACCTAATATTTCCAGCTCTGGAAAAGCAGTAGAGATTATATATAATACATATAATATAAGAGAGTGAATTTGTGTTTCAGCATTGAGAGTCCCATATTAGTAGATGATGTTTGAATTTGTGTTTCTGCAACAGACCATTAATAGTACATGAACATGTTTGCTGTTGCTGCCTGATCAACAGGACTAGAAATTTCAATTTGAAGTGTGGATTTAAATGTGGTGAACAGAATTTCAACTTCAGAATTGCTTGGAAATGTTCATGAATGTATGATCACAATTTGTTTGGCAGCAAACATAATATACTTCCAGCACTGGAAAAATAGTAGAGAAGTGTAGGAGGGTGAATTTGGTTGGTGTTTTAGCATTGAAGACATAGTACACAATGTCTGTTGTTTTGCCTGATCAATGGGAGTAGAATTAATTCTGGATTTTTGTGCTTCAGAATTCAAGTCAACAATAATATTGTCATCGCCTAATGCTTGTGAATAGATTATTCTGCTCTTAAATGTCATAAATTATGAAGATAAGCACACCCACTTTATGAATACAACTGGTTAATGTCTTGAGAATTTAGTTGTAGACAAGGAAAACTGCTGAAACAAGTTTGTGAACAAATGGGTGTTCTTGTGGCATGATTTAGACGAAAGTTCTGGAAAATTAGAGTGCCTTTGCACAGCTCTGCTGTTGTTTGAGGCTTATAATCTCGAGATTTGAGAACTTGCTTCAATGTAAAAGGAAAATATAATTTAGAACTGTGGCGCATATTTTACCTTATACAAAGTTCAAGCAACCACAATTTGGATGGAGTTCTCAGAAAGAACCGACAAAAGTATGCATTTGAAAGTTAGTCTATATCAGAACTACACCCAGGACATTGTGTTTCATAAACATGAACAAATGCAAAGATTTTGAAAGTGCAATTACTGATGGGGAAAAACATCAAAATGTCATCTCCAGTTCTGATTAGTAGTTGAAAATTGGCTTTGAAAAAGAAGGAAGTAGAGAGAAAAATTTCCTAGATTATGTCATATCAACTTCTCCCATGTGCACTGGTGATAAAACTAGCCCTAAATCCAGCATGTCAGAATAAAAATCTCCTGAGAGAGAAAAACTTCTGAGTTCCTGGTGACAATGATACACTTGTCCTACAAAATTGCGCTCACAGAAAGCTCAACAAGAATCTGCTTAGATGGTATGATGAGACTTTCAACAAAACAAGGTTTTGTCCAAGTGCCTCTCTTCCTCCTGATGCTATCAATTTACACATATAAACAATTCTAATACCTGCGAGCTCAGCTTCAGGAACACAACTTGCAGTTGTTGAAGCCAGAGCCAGTAGTGTAATTACAGACCGAGTCTAACTCACTTGTTTATTACATATCAAGTCTAATTACACACTGAGTCTAATTCACTTGTTTATTACATACGCCGCCTAATCCATCTGATGGGTAGTGAGAGATGTTGGTGCCCAGCACTAACCCCACCACAAGCTCTAAGAATCTGCTGCACATTTTATTTTTTTCGTATACCCCCAGTACCACCAAAACCCAATAGTAAGTAGATAACAAGCCAATTGTCAATTTGCAAACTGAAAACCAAAAGGACTCAACCCAGAAACTATTGTCTTTTGGGAAACTTTCAAATAGAAAGCTTGAATGTTAGACATATGTTGGTTGCTTGTGCTTCAACTTTCAGCTGGAATTTGCATCTGCTACTTGAGCAATCCTCATGAATTCTTGAAAGGATAGTATGCCCAACCCGGTGAATATTTGTCAGCCAGTGATTTTTTTTTGGGCCACAAAATATTATGAGTATTTTTTGAGGTTTCTCATGCACTAAATGGGTGAAATCACAATCAAAAGAAGCGATTATGCAGGTTACTGATTAAGGATTATGCAAGTTTTTTTTTTTTTTGTGATTTTAAGTTTTTTTCTCATAGAAAGGAAATTTTGAATGAGTTTTTGTTACTTGATATTAAATGTGCTTAGAGTTACACTAATATATAACATGTTATGTTTTGATCATTGTTTGAATATATATGCTTTTTTAAAAAATATTTCAATTTGTGTTTCATCTTGAAAAATGATTGTAATTTTAAATCATATCAAAATATACTAATTATTTTAAAGTTTAGTTTTTTGTATTATAATCTATATTTTATTTTATATGTGTTAGGTCCAAATTAGTTTAACCCAATTTTGATTAGAAAGGATAGATTGGCTAATGAAACTTTTGGGTTAACTTTAGGTCTGAGGGCAGCATATGGCATATGTCTTTCTCCCAATAGGACTTGAGAGGAGAGTAGCTTGGTTAGGATATGGGGAAGTATGTTGGCTGGATTAATATAAGACTGAGTTACCTTATCCGCATCTAGCTAAACCTATTGAATAAGAAGGTTCGGACATGGGAGATGCTTCTTAGAAGCTTCTGGTAACTAGGGTTAAGGCAAGACAGTAATAGTGGCATCTCCATGGAACTAGGAGAAAGAGGAATAATTGTTGATTTCTCTTTCATCTCCCATTGTGATGAATAGAATGTGATGGAGTGAGAAGAAATGAAGATTGATGAGGAGACTGTGAAATTTGGGTTGTTCGGGGTTAAACATATCATGAGGAAGCCACGTAGTTTAGGAGGGGGCTGGTACATCATGAGAAGATGAGTTTCTAAGGGGCCCTCCACCACGTAGCTTGGAAGAGGTGAAGGTGGAAGCATTGTTGGGTGATGATGATAGCTACATAAGAGGAATTTAGGCGTTGTTCCATTCAAGGGCATACAAGGATGAAGGTACTAAGAACTAGCGCTTAGTCCAGGAGGATAGAGGTAGAAAAGGGGGATGACTCGAGGAGAAAAGGGGTCTGACCTAAGGAGGAGTAGAAGGTTTGTCCTCTCAAGTGAGAACAAGAGAAGTAGGAAAGAAAAGAATTGGTCTCAAGAAGCTTGAACAAGTAGTGATTTCTAGTAGAGCTAGGAGGGGACAGTGAGGGAAATAGAAGGAGAAGGAGAAGAGCTAGGGCTATTTCTAGGTAGGAGTGTGTAATGCCTGGTATGAATAGGAGCTTGGCTAGAGTAAGAGAATACCAGCTAAAGATTAAAGACTCCAATGTAAACTTTTTTTTCTTTGCTGTGTGAGGCTATGATTTGAGAAAGTCCGGTGTCCATTGATGCATGTTGTTTGTGCGTGTTCTTAGTGTAACTGCCTAGTTTAGGGTTTTAATTAACTATAGTATGAGTAAAGGAATAGGGTTGTGAACTAGGTAAAAGTTGCTATCTAGTTCAGACAGGAGCATGATAGGCAACATACCTATAAAGAGATAGATAGTTATTACCTATCCTTGAGAGGTGAAACTCTTGATTTGAGAAGGTCTGATTCCAGTTGATGTATGTCATGTGTGTATGTGTTCCTAGTATATTTCACTGGTTTAGGGTTTCAATTAGTTAAGGCATGAGCACGAAGACAAGGTTGTGAATTGGGAGAGAGTTATTTTAGGGTTTCAATTAGTTAAGGCATGAGAATGAAGACAAGGTTGTGAATTGGGAGAGAGTTGTTGTTTGGTTCAAACAAAAGTAAGAGTAAGCGAGATACTTACAGAAAGATAGATAGTTATTATCCATCTGTGACACCCCTTCGATGTCCTCCGAGGGACAAGGGGAGTGGCTCACAGCAAGTTGTTATGGTGAGTTAATTTTGTGCTCAAAAATATGTCAATTTACATTACATCTCATTACACATGATAAAAGACTCTTGAAATTTTAAGATTTTGAAACATATTTCAAATTTCTGAAAAATTCAAACTTGTCATTTTTTTAAAATTGTGAGAGTTTTTTGAATGTGAGTAATAAATTATTATCAGCTCAATTTTTTCATTATCAAAATTTCCTTAGTAAGATAGTTTTTAGTTAGTCCTATGTAAAACTATCCTTACCTATGTAGGTGTTGTTCAAATTAAAAAGTCCTTTACTAAAATCAAAACTTGAAATTAATTTTTTTAATTTTTAAGATTTCAATTTCTTAAGACTCATATTAGTCATTTAACATAATTCCTCATGGTTAATAAATATTAAAGAGGCACCACATAAATATATGTAACAAAGTTTGCATTTTTTATAATCATTCTACATGGTTTTTGGTTTGTTTCATTATGATTGCACTCAATATTTTTTTTAAAAAAAATCAAATTGTCAAATTCTGAACCAAGTTTCAAAGGTAACCAACAATATAAAATCACAATCTTTTTTTTCTCATATATTTTTAAACCAAATTTGGCTAAATTGTATTGTCAGTGATAGCAACTCATACCTTACAAGATTGGGGGCAAAAACACTAGACTAACCCTTTAGGCAAGGTTTGATCCTTTGTAGCCACATTTTTTTGGCAACCCATTGATAGTACCCTACTTGAGCCTAAGGTTTGAATTTAAGTAGCCCCATGTTATTTGATGACTAGTTGACACAATGATCCTACCATAGTTGGGTTGCTTCCAATATATTAGGTAACATCTAGCATAATCATCAAATGAAATTTAAAAACAATTTCCAAGTGTGAGCTTTGATGATCAACATGTGAAGAATAAAATAAGAATGATCCATGCAATGTTTAGATAATCAAAGATCTAAAAAGAAATTCATTGTAATTGAATATTAGTCAAGAAACTCATCAATCTCACTTTTTTGGTTAATTTTTGGTTAAAATCCCAATCACCTCATTCCATTCATAATTTGATTTTGGCATAGCTAACTTGTTTGTGTTGTGATTTGCCATTCTAGTAAAGCACGTTCCCTCGACACATTGAGCTTCACCTGAGGGAGAGATGATGAATCTTGAATTGGAACATCCTAATAATGATGGGTTTGGAATGTATTTCTTCAAACCGAGATGATGCACACAATTGCATGCCCAAAATGACAGCTGAAAACATGTTGGAAACACTAGTGACCTTGGCCAAGGGGAAGGAACTCTACATGTACTTCAAAATATAACCCTCTATTTTAGGGAGGCTCTCTCTATTCACTTCAAAATAGGACCCTCTATTTTAGGGAGCCTCCATAGTTTCGTTTTTTTTCAGTAAGGGACCAATCAAATTGGCTTGGTGGAAAAAAATTAAAAAATTGAACTTGGGACGCACCTCATCAAATGAATAGAACAGAAATAACACATCACCTAACAAACAAATTATTTATTTTCTCTTGGGTACTTTAGGGTATTGAGTAAAAATTGAGAGGAGAATTATGCACCCAAAACTGCCACTAATGGAAATTAGAAAGTATTTTGTGACTCCAAGGGATCCAAGGGAGATCACAAAAGACAATGTGAGCACTTACTACCCAAACTTTGTGTCATTCTTTTTGAGGGAATCTGATTCACTAGTGTGATTGAATTTTGGTTGTTAGTTGTTACTTAGGTGGTTTATGAAAATGTTTGGGTTAGTAGAGATGATGGATTGGTTGGTGTTCAGTAATTTCTTGGACCATGATGTTTATGATTAAATTGTTTGAAGCTTTTATATCACAAACCTACTACACTACAACACAATGCTCATCCTATTTATATAAATAGGAACAATCCTAATAGGGATGATGAAAAGCAAGCACTTAGTTCAAATGCTAATTAATTAACTATGAATTGGAGGCTCTGGTCACATTTTCTGCCATTACAATGACACCACAATTGCCTGATCTTCCTGAATATCAGTTGCAAAGTATATTTCTCATGGTTTTTGGTGATCCACCGATCAGCTAACCTAATTGCCCCTAATATAATATAAGGGAGTTTGTAATAGTTAGGTGAGATTTTGCTAGTCCTAGTGGTGAGTTGAACCCACAATCACTTCCTTCACACTTAATTCCAACAATTCGGGCTGGCAGTTTTCGTGTTATATTTTACAACAATAGTCATGACAATTAGATGTTAGAGTGCATAGTAACCTAGTGACCAAGAAAAAAGCTACATTAATCAAGGTTATAACTTATATAGCATCAATTTGAAAACTCTATAATTAAATAGTAAAGTGTTTAAGGAGAAACAATTTATCTATAGGTGAAGACATTATCATTTTTTATGTACAAATAAATAGGAAATGTGAATTAATATTTAATCATTTTTCAGAAAACATCCAAAATCATTTGAAGGAAAAATTAAGTTAATTTTTAAACTTTCAAATAAACCAAGATCTCTTTCTGTTTTGCATTCAGATTGGTACTGTATCCAGCTTGATGGTCTTCAAGTTACAACAACGCACATTTATATGCTCAAGATACTCATGACCAAAGCCTCATTGATCTGTAGCTGCTCTCTGGAATTCAGGTGGAGCTTCACATTTCAATGATTTGGGAGTCAAAGCATGGGAGGGTGCTCAGCCTAAGGGACAGGGCATTCCCAAAATAAGAGCACATTCCCTGAGGGAATAGCTGATGGCAGGCCAGAATTTTGGGAGTGCCCTGTTCCTAGGGGCCTTACAGGGCCATAAAGCCAAACAGATGGATGGCAATGACTCAGTGATAACAGGGTGGGTTCTTATGCACTTACCGAGGGAAATTATAAAACGTAATTTTTGTAATTTTCCTCCATACGCACGTAAGAACCCACCGTGCAATAGCCTGTATGCATATCTGTGAATTAAGGCGCACACGTCATTTACACTGGCAAATTTCCACAAGCACTTCATGAAGCAGCAACTGTACTCAATGCTTCAGGTTTGATCTCCCAAATGAGCATCACCAAAGAAGACCAGACGATCACAACCTAAACCTAAATTGTACAGTACCTTAACCTTCGCCTATCCTCACCTAAACCTGACCTAACAACCTTGGTCTCACCCACAGCCTGAAAAGCAAGGTTTCATCACTTGTGTGTGATCAGATTCAACATTAAGACTCCACACATATTTCTTTGCTGATTCGCTTGTTTAATTAGTTGTACCCACATGAGGCAGCTGAAAGTAGGAAGTGAATCTGTTTGTTGTGAACTCCGCTGCAGACACTTTCATGTGCTCATTTTGTGTATCCATAAGATGCCACAAGATGATCTGTTTGATGCTCTATCATTTTTGCACAGAATCTAGAACCAAATCCCGTCTGGGTTTTTGGAGAGTCTACACTACCACTGTTGTTTGCAGTTCAGAGGGTTTGGAATTTGAAAGTACCTTTATTTTCGTCTGGGGGCAAAACAAGTAGTGTCTTTGAATAATTGTGTCCAGGGACCAAAACCATTCCACAGAGGTGCCATTCACTTGTTGTGCCTTGAAGAGAACTGTGGTGATAAACACAAGTGTTGGCCAAAACCATGATTTGCTCACCAAATCACCACCATTAAGTTTTCCTCCACAGGTGGGATGGAAGAATCTAACTACGCATGTCTCCATATTTTAGGGCCCAACACTTTTGTTGGGAATTCTTCCCACTCTTCATAATTCTCTCTGTGAAAAGAACCAAAGCTTTTGTCAGTGCACTTCAGTGAACCACACTTCCTGACAACTTCATTTGCTGCCACATCTCTGTCCTATTGAAAAATATCAAGGCAACTCTTCAAATTACAGGCAGCATTCCTGGACATGTTTTCTGCTGTTTATTCTGATTTCAGGACAATGGTTGTGATGGTATATGGAATTCCAAATGCTTATATGCTCTAAGCATGCAAATCAGCAAATAAGTGTGCAATCAGGAATGCAAGATGCCTTCTTCCTTCCAGCTTTGGGATTCATGGCTTAAATGTTAGTATGGTGATGATAGGCATACTTGAAAAGAAGACAAAGCAGACCCCTCAATGCAGAAGGACTTGCTCCCAACCTAGAATTGGCAACTGTCCCCTATGCTCCCTGCATGTGAAGACACAGATGTGACATCAACTGAGGATTAACTCTTTAGTTCAGAAAAGCTGGACAAAGAAAATAATAATAAAACCAAGACACTCGAAACAGAACGGTTTTCTCCCAATCTAGTGTAAGCGTTTCTGTCCCCTTTGCTGCCTGTCAAAAAACACCCATCTGTCGGTAACTCAGGATTCAGTCCAGAATACCTAGACAAAGCAAAGAACTTATCCCTGAGCAGTTCATGCATGAAGCAAAAGCACTAACAAAAAATATCTAACCCTCAGACCCACAGATAGCAGCTTCCAAAGTTTCATATTTGCATTTGTAAAAATTTGCCCCAAAACTTGCTCGTGTCCAGACTCAGTTGCAAAGTCTCAATCATGGCTGAATCTGTTCACTAAACCTCATACACAGAAGAAGGTATAAACTTGCTTTGGCCCCAATTGGGTTCACAGGCAATGGAACTGAATGAGAAGAGATGAGATGAAGAACTCACCAACAGCAAAGTACATTGCGATTTTCTCGTCTGTTCACGGTTTTCACAAAATCCAGGATGATGTGTTTGGGAGCATCAACAAAAGAGCGTGAAGGAAGTCTGGCTATGGTGGCCATGCTCGCAACTCCGTGTGCACGTGTGTAATCTGCGCGCTTGTAGAAGCGCCGCCATGCGCCTCTCTTCACCAAGGGCTTCCACCCCAGCCTTGTCATGACTACCTCCAGTTCGTTGTGCGTATATACTTGGCGCATTGTCTGAAAGTTCAGTATACATCGGTGCGTCTCCTCTGTTTCATCCGGCGGCTGATGAGAGAGGAACTCATAGTTTTAGTTCCTGACTCTATTCTCAGTTTTCCTCACGCTCTTGCGCTTTCAAGACTCGCAATGTTAGCCAAAAACTTACCAGAGGAAGAAGGCATGATAACAGAGAACATGAGACTCCTATAGATTACTCTTTGCGTTACAGGAAATTTCTCTGACTACCCGAACAAGTCCGTTCAAGGCAAAGAGTAGACTTCTGCGATTGCCATTATCAAAAGATTTGTTGTGAATCGAAGGGGATCGTTTCCATCATGGCAAAGCAGGTCCTTCTGCAATTATCAGAATTGCTCACTGAAGCTAAAGAAACACCTGTTTCGAAGCTCTACAAAACATTTGGATCCTCTCTGCTGCTGTAGGATCTTCTTCGCTGTCGAACATATCATTCAGTGAAATGCAATAATAAAAGCCATGCGAAACTCGATATCTTCAGAAGAAAAAGATCTGATTCTAAGATCTTGCGTACAAGACGCGGGCATGCGGAAACAGCAACACTTGCCATAGAACTTTGGTACAAAGCTCTGCAATAGTGGCAAGGCAAAGAAACATCTATTTCGAAGGTCTACAAAACGTCTGGATCCTTTCTGCTACAAGATCTTCTTCGCTGACGGACAAATCGTTCGGTGAAATGCAGTAATAAAAACGATTCAACGCTCAATACCTTCAGAAGAAAAGATCTGATTCTTCTAAGATCTAGTTGCGCACAAGATCACGCGAGCATACAGAAACAGCAATACTTGCCATAGAACTTTGCTACAAGCAGGCTCTGCAATACCAATTCGTGCAATTGAAGACAGGAAAAACAAATGAATAGGACTCCCTGTTTGTACCTCTTTCCAGAAGACTCTGCTCACAGCTCCCTTGATACCGCAAGTAGCATCGAATCTCTCCATGATCAGGCTAGTTTCCTGCTGAAATCCTTTATAAATAGACGACTTTCCTCAACCAGAGAAGCAGAGGAGGAAATCGTATCTGTACGCAAGCACCTTACTACCGCTCTCTCCACACAAAGAAACCACAAACAATTCCAAAGCAATCTTCTTCCACTTTTTCCCTCCCGTCAACCAAGTCTTCACTTCTTCCTCTTCTTCTTCTCCCTTTGCCGTCTGTCTCCCTATCTGCTCTATACAAAAATTCAAAATACTTCACGCTACTACGAGCCGCCTCTTTCTATTGTCATCACTTCAAACCCCGGAAACAGGAAAGGAAAAAACAATAATCGAGAAGTCTTTTCTTCTTCAATGCAGCTGCAAATTCGCTTCCAAAAAAGCACAGATCGTTCATGTTGTAAACTTATTCTTCAATGTAGATTCCAAACTTGTCTGAGCGCTGCGTATTCAAAGATATTTTGTTCGATAATGAACATGGCCGACAGAGACACGGTTACCAAGACATATGAGACTTAAGACTTACATTCGAAAAAATCGAAGAGGGAGGCTGATGAGAAGAACACGGAGAAAACACAAAAATATTATGCGAGCGACACCTGATTATGTTATGTTCTCACGCCAACTTTCCAAATGAAATCCTTCTACATCTGTTGTTGCTGTAATTAGGTGAATTTTGATGCTTCTCGAGAGGTTCATTCATACTTACATTCATAGATCGAAATCTTCTTCTCCTTCTCCTTCTCCTTCTTCTTCTTCTTATTCGATTCTTCTTCTCTGTGCTTGTCCGTTGTTGCTCTTGCTCTCCTTCTGCAACGCTCCGTTTGTTTGTTTGCACCGCAGCAGCGACGGAGCCGTTGAGGTAGGTCTGAAACAGTGTTTTGGGCGGTTCTTCGAATTCTTTAAAGAACCGTCGTTTCGGGTATTTGGGAACCCTCAAGGGACCGCCGGTTCCGGTTCGTTAAACGTATTCCGGAATCAAAGAACCGCCAGTTCCATTTTATTTTTATTTATTAAAAAAACTCAGAATCAAAGAATGGTCGTCAGCTCCGGTTATTTCAAAAACATTAAAGGACTGCCGGTTAAATCATGAAATGGGCCTTTGATGGCCGATTCCGTCATGTAATTGGTCACGAGGTGAGCCTATCCGCCGTAATGAGCCTGGCAGAATCCACCACCAGGGGAGCCGGCCTGTCCTCTCTGGCGTTAAAACGTCAGTAGGGGAACTCCTTGAACGCCAGGGTTCCAAATGCTGAATCAGCACTAAAGATTCCACGTGCGGAATCACGCCACAAGGACCAGCCGAATCTGCTTCCCAGCTTTTTTTTTAAGAAAATTATTTTGAAATTTCATAAAAGAAAATTCCCAATAATAATAATAATAAATAGGACATATTTTTAATATCATTTTCCAATATAAAAAGACAGATTCCTTCTCAATTTTTGGGTTTTTGCTAAAACTATTATGACTTTGAATTGGATTTTTTTTGTCCAAAACCTACCTCCCATTTTTTTTTTAAAAATTTTTAATTATATTTACATTTTATTTATTAAAAAATAATTTCTTTTCAGATTCTGGGAATCTTCAGATTCTGGGAATCTGAAAAGATTTGACTTAGTCTCCTGGGAAGCATGAAACGCGGTAGATTCAGGCCCAAGGGTTTCTTTCCTTGTGTTTCTATCATGTAGGTAAAGTGCACCAACAGAGCCATTTGTCCCCTTTGGACTAAAGGAGAGAAAGCTTAGATCACGCAAAACCTAAGTAGGGAGCAGCAGAAGGAAAGAGACTTTTGTTTTCTATAAGTGTTGAATGATTGTTTGTTTGTTTGGGTAATTGTTGCAAGAATAGGTAACCCAATTGCCTGAGGTTGTTGTGGATTTCAGGTGTTTCTGGCATACCCAACAGAAGAAGTAAGTGCTTGATTTTCAACTGTTTTTTTTTTGCATACCCAACAGAAGTAAGTGCTTGATTTTCAAGTGTTGTTCTTGCATACCCAACAGAAGTCAAGTGCTGGATTTTCAAAGTGTGGTGTTGTTTTTGCATACCCAACAGAAAGTAGGTGCTTGGTTTTCAAGTGTTCTTTTGCATACCCCAATAGAAGTAAGTGCTTTGCTTGATCTTCAAGTGTTTTTTTTTTTTTTGTTTACATACCAAACAAAAGTAGGTGCTTGATTTCAATGTCTTGTTTGCAATTCCAACAGAAGTAGGTGCTTGGTTCCAAAGTGTCTCCTTGCATATTCCACCAGAAGTAGGTGGCTTGGTTTTCAACTGTTTTTTGTAGACCCAACAGATTTGGTATACTTGATTTCGAGTGGTTTTTCACAACAGAGCTCTGGGTGCTTGATTTTCAAGGAGTTTTTTTCTTTTGCAGACCTAACAAAACTAGGGTGTTTTGATTCCTGAAATTTTTGGAAGGTTTTATTTTGGTTGCAGTTACATCAAGAACTGAAAAAAGAACATCATACTTCATTTTTTGCATATCCAGCAGAACTAGGTGCTTAATTCCATGTGTTTTTTGCAGACCTAACAGAACTGGGGTACTTGATTTCAAGTGGATTTTGTTGCAACAGGACTTGGGGTGCTTGATTTTCAAAGAGTTTTTTTTTTTTTTTGCCTTTGCAGACACAACAAAACTAGGGTGTTCTGATTCCTGAAACTTTTGGAGGTTTTTCTTGGGTTGCAGTTAACACAAAGAACCTGACAAAAATGTCATACTTTGTTCCACCATGTAACTACGGAATGGTGGAATACGATCTTAGCCGCTCGGGACAGTGTCATCAGCTGAATTTTCCATTCCTGGAGCGCTTAAATCTGAAGACTGTTATTTATCTCTCATACGACCAGCCATCTCATGCTTTGTATGTGTCTACACTTTGTGTAACTTGTGGTGTTCTCCTCTTCTTCCTCTTCTTCAGATCTGTGATTTTGGTAAGTCAGACTTTGTCTCAATTTTGTATTTGAGGGAAAAAACCAAACAATATACCACCATCTCATCCAACTCTTTATAGAATTTCAGTTTTTCCAAAAAATTTGGTGATGATATGACATGTTCACTGGGTTAGGGTTTTTGGGTTTCCCCTTTTACCCTCCCCACCTTCCACACCTTCTTCTGTTGGTTGGATTGCTTAAGCTCAGTTGTTGCTCTTGGTGATGTGGGACAGTTTGAGCTTTCTAGACGATCAAGGGATCGAGTTGAGAAGGCCATCAGGAGGTGATGAGGAGACTGATAACCTATCAAGCTTGATGTCAGAGGCAGAAGTTCTCTCAGCTCTGCAGGTGTTTACAAACTGTCATATCTGTTACTCAACTTTGCTCCATGTGCATCAGTAGCAAAAGCTTCACATTTTCTCATTGTGACTCTTTTCTTTGACATCAAAAGACCTAGTAGGGCTCTTGGTTAAGATGCTTAAAAAGACACATTTGAAGCTTTGTTATTGAATCCAGCAGTGGTCTCTGTTGTGCAGGTGATTTTGTCTCCACAAAACTACCCACTGCATGTCATGTGCAAATTTGGACATCACCGCACTGGTACAATTTTGTTCATCACCTTCAAGCCTTCCTTTAGTACATACCTGTTGTCCTCAGAGTTTTGCATTCTTTTTGAGAGAGGGACATGCATGCCCCTTGGAACCTTTTAGTTGCATGGGATTTTGAGTGCAGATTTGTGTAGTTTAGATGTTTTGTCTCCTCATTGACTAAACACAGTAACAGAAAAAAAATATGGTGTTTCCATGTTAATTCAAGAATAATTCAGCAAAAACAAAGACAATTCTGTCCTGATTGCAGTGGATGTATGACTTTACGCAAGACCCACTGTTCTGGAGGACTTTGATCTGGCTCCCAACTTCATGGTTAGACAGTGGGATTTTGGATGATCAGATTGGGGTTGAGTAAAAAGAGAGAACTTATGGCAATTAGATGTGGAAGTGAAGGTCATGCAATTGGTTGAAATGATAGGCTCATTGATGCAAATTGAGGTCTCCTTGGAGAAAATCAAAGACAGTTATGAACATCCAAATAAACTAGCTGGGAGCTAATCAACTGTTAGCAGAGAGAATAGCTCTACTTTTGATCTTTGTGTGTTGTGGGTGTCTTGATTGACTGGAATAGCATCAGAGCTGCAGTGTTTCAATCATGTCTGGTGGTTGATTTTATTAAACATGAGAATGGGATTTGTGTCCAGGTACTGTTATTGGATGTTTGAGGAAGCTGCAAGGGTGGAACCTGACAGCAATCTTTGAGGAATACAGACGCTATGCAGGCAGCAAAGTTCGTTTTTTGAATGAACAGGTGCAACTTTCTTTGATGAATTCTACCAGCTTGTTTCTGCTGAGGGGCAATGCTGCATGTTTGCTGAGTATAATGTGCTATTGACAGTGTATTAGAGAGCTCGAAGCTCTTGCTGATAGCAATCTACTTTTCTCTGTTTGGAAACAGCTGCAGTCGGTGCTCACATAGGTACCTTCTTGTTTTGTTTGTTGATGCAGTTTATTGAACTGTTTGACACGGATCTTGTTCGGATCCCTGTTGACCACCCAGCATGGTTGTGAAATCCAGACATACAAAGCTGTTTTTTTCCTTCATGTAGATGAAATGTGACTTCTTCCCTTTATGGAGCAAATTTTTTTTAATTGCTTCTTCAACAGTGATCATGGAGATGGCTCAATTGTCCTGGTGAGGCTACTATACTGCCTTATGTACCATCATCCATTGCAATTTTGGGTTTGGGTATAAACTTTATCAAAGGATGAGCTGCAATCAGCTGGAGCTTGCAGTTCTTTGTACTCAAGCAAAGAGGACTCACTGTGCTCACTGCCATGGTGTGATGACATTGTGTGCAGGTTTAGGAAAAAACAAAACTTTGCCTAAGCCAAAGTCTCCACAGTTGAGAACCAAATAGGCATATTTCCTTGATAAATGGGTTTTGGAAGTCTGCAGATCCTTCTTCTTTTTCTTCTTCTTCTTCTTCTTCCAGAATCTAAGATCAATATCTGCAAATTGTTCCTATACTAGGAACAAAAACCAGTACCTGAAAACCAAGACAATAGCTAAAAAACTGCAAGTGCTTTCATGGATTCCAAAGACATTTGCCAAAGATGTGAAGAACTTTCTGTTTTACCTTCCAAAGATCGCCTTGTTTGTCTTGACAGCAACTGCATTGAATCATGTTGTGCCTGCAGTCATGCCTTGTCTTCTTGTTCCAGTGACAAAGATGGCTTGTCTTCTTGTCCTCTTGTTCCACACACATCCATTCAGGAGGTACCAAATGGAATTGAGAGGATTTGACAACTCTACACCTTCCTCTTCCATTTGTTTGTATGGATAATTGTTGCAATTGATCACATGTTTGTTGCAATAGATCAAGCACCTTTTTATATACCCTTGCTCATGTCTACACATTGCAATCATATTGGGCTTCAAGAGGGAGCAAGGTATATTGCATGAGCAAAATCTTGGTTGAACAATCCACTGCTGTCATTGCTGCTAAAGCAGCTGAAACATTTGCGGATTGTATGGTCTCTGATTGCCATGCAAACTTGTGTTCACTTTCCTGTCTTCACTTTCCTTTGCAAAGATTGCCAACCTTGGTCTTCACCTTCCTCTGCAGGGATTATTGCCACCCTTGTTCTTGCCAACTTTGTTTTTCACCTTCTTCCAGAAAGATTGCCTTCAACCTCTGTCTTCACCTCACTCTGCAGAGATTGCCAACCTCTACTCTTCACCTTCTGCAGAGATTTAGTTTTGAGGAAGAAGTTTTGGTGTCTTCACTCACCTTCCTCTGCAGAGATCTTGCATTTAAGGAAGCAGATTTGGTTGTTTTGGTGATAGTTTGCAAATATGATCAATGATAAGGTAGGAGAATTCATGGCAGTAATGCACAAGATTGAATGCTTGTGGCAAAACTGCAAACAGATTTCATTATCGAACTGTGATGCTTCAGTGTGTGCAACAGTGAAACCACTTCATCATGAGGTTGAAGCATCCGTCTTCATTTGATCAGAGCATCATCCTTCTTTTAAGTACATTCCAAGGTCATGCAGTCTCAAGGATTCCCCTGATCCTCAGGCAAGTGATTAGTTTGTTGCATTTTTGTAAGCTTGACATCCGATGATAAAAGAGATCTGCATCATGACTAAAAAGTGAACTTTGCAACCTGAAGGGCTAAGAGAAAACTGGGGCTTCTAAATGAAAGTCCACAACTAGTAAATAGTTGATAGCACCGATGGCAGCCCGGGTAGGACCCATTGACGCCTTAAGGACATTGTCACAGTTTCAGAATACCCACTTTTGTCTATAGAGAGAGAGAGAGAGAACATTGTTTTTGAGCTTTATACAAGCTAGGTAGGGTTTGTTGCTATGAGAGTTGGGCACAGCTGGAGCACCGGCACGGTGTACTTGCTGCTTGTCTCTTTAATCCTAAGCACTATTCAATTGATGATACAGAAAGAGGGGAAACTTATAGTGGATTGGGCTTGATAGATTGCTCATATAGTGAAGAAGAATTTGATAAGGCCAAGAGATGAGAGCTTCTTGACTTTGTCAGGACTTTGTGGAGAGAATGTGACCAGAAAGTCAATGTTGAATGCTTAGATACTTTGCTCCATTTCAAATGCGGTTTTTTTCAATTGTTTACATTAATCAATCTTTTGGCAAAAGGTGATTCTCAGTCTAGTCAACACAACTATTTGTGAAGTGTGGATTTCCAAAGTAAAATTGGGTGAAAAGTGATCATAGAAGCAAGTTAAAGCTCTTAAAACATCGCATGCATAATTGCACATGTGCAAAAGAAGCAAATGCCATGCAAAGATATATCAAAACATCTTCGATAAATTTGAAGTGGCATGAAGAATCATAAAATTGTGCCTTTAGATATAGATTCAAATTGATTTTATTGTCTATTTATTGTAGTTTTGTAGATTTTTCAGTTTCAATAGATAGTACTTTTGTTCTAATGGGTACGTTGTTAAATAAATGGACTTCTTATTAGAAACATATTTGCCAAACGTGCACAAGAAAAAATGAAGAACTACACAATTCACAGCCCATCAATGCAAAGGGTAAAGTGTTTTCAGCCCTTTGCCGCAAAGATCCAATGCAACACTTGCTGAGCACCATGGCAGATCTTCCAGCCCACAACTCACGTTTGTACAGACAGATGCCAGCAACAAATGGGATTGGCTGTGGCAAGCTAGTTCAATGTCATGTGGATTCTGTATAACATTGGAAGCAGAGAGTAATACAGATCTTGAGCTTTTGTATCCTTCAGGAAACAAGGAATTGGTCAGATCCATCACAAATGAAACTGGATTTTACAAAACATGTAGAGTGATTGAGATGCATAAATAGCATCTGATTTGGTGCAAGTGAAAGTGCAAAACATTGCATTAATGTTCAAAAGATTTGCAGCAAGCATATCAATCAATTTTATTCTTCTAAGATTGAATTGTTGTCAGATTTTTGTTACAAAAAGAATCTGGTCTACTTTAGAAATTGCTGTGTACATATACATATTATACAGTCGGCAATCTGAACCATCTCATATCTGCAACTATGAGTGGTGTGACTTGCTGTCTCAATTTCCCTGGGCAAGTGAACTCTGACCTCCTGCAAGCTTGCAGTCAACTTGATCCCATTCCAGAGACTCCATGTCTTCATCGTTGGGTTCACAACATTGACATCAGAGGATCCCAGCAATACTGAGCATTATCAGTGCTAGAGCTGACTCAACAGAGATCGGACACCAAGAACATGATGTGTGCTGCAGATCCTTGTCATGGGCACTACCTGACAGTGTTTGTCGTGTTCTGTGGGACACATGAGTACCAATGAAGTGAAGAACAGGTGCTCAATATGCAGAACAGAAACTCACCTTTCTTTGTGGAGTGGATTTCCCAACAACTTCAAATTTCAGTGTCTGTGATAAAAATGCAAAGGCTTGAAACTGTTGTCAACATTCATTGGAGACTAAACAGCTGGCAATCCAGGTACTTTTGTGCACACATTGTTGTACAGCAATCCAAGCATGTCCAGCAATCCATCATTCCCTGTGCTTGTAAGTCCATTTCCTGCCTGGAGCAGCAGTTTTGTCTCCCAAATAGCTACTCAGCCGAAGCCAGGAGGTAAGGAAGGTGTGAAACTGTACGATCAAACATTGTGTTGCAGTAGAATCTGTTCAATCAAGTGAGTGAGCAGTTCACGGCCATGTTTCGGAGGAGGGCCTTCTTGCATTGGTACACAGGAGAAGGCATGGATGAGATGGAATCCACAGAGGCAGAGAGCAAGAGGAATGACCTCGTATCAGCAATATCAGGATGCTTGGTGCTGACAATGATGATGGTGAGTATGACAAGGAAGAAGAATACTTTTCAGCTATACTCTTGGGTGCATACACATTTGCAACTGCACAGGTCTCTGATTTACCCAGGCTGATAAGTAACACTTCTCCAACATGAAGAAGAAACCTGCAACGTCATCCACCAGAGTCACAATTGCAAGTATCAGAGATGTCTTGATCCTCTTTGTCTACACAGGAGGACATAGGTTTTTGCAGAGTGACGTAGTGTATCAGTCCACATGCAGGCCTGCCAAAAAGAAGCATCAAAGTAAGAGGGAAGGTTCTGACATGGAGCAGGAATGTGAAAGCTGATGGCCACAGATGTAATAGCCTGGTTTTCTCTCAAATTTCCTATCTCTATAGGCACTTAGGGTTATGTATAGGTAAAAGATTGCAGAGAAAATTCCAGAACAACACTGTGAAGATAAACCATTCTGTAGGATCCAGAAAAAAGCTAAACCAACCATGACAAGAAGAAGAATGAGTGCAGTTCTGACCTTGTGACTGTCAGAATGTTTTGCTGCAGAAGAACTGCATAAGAGAAGAGCCCAAACCAAGCTCTGCAGGACATCCATGCTTCCGATAGCTCTAGGATGGATCTCCTAGGCCCTTGCACACAAGGCTTGAGTTGCTGCAGAAATGCAGTAACAATCATTTGGTCTGGGAAGGGGGGCAGGAAGAGCTGGCAGGGACTTGAAAGAAGATGGCAGGGTAGAAGCTGCTCCTTGTAAAATGCACTTGTATCAACAGTGTCATCGAAAGATATGCACTGTGGGGATTTCAATGTCTGCTTCTTTGAGAAATGGAATGGCCTCAAGTCTTCTGTTGACAAGATCATCATAGAAGATGTATTCGGCTTCATAATCATGCAAGGGAAGCTCTTTCTTCTGTGAGGTATGGTAGTGATGCTTTGTTCCATTGAACTTCCCAAAACCAAACAGGTTCACCTCATCACAGATCCCAAGCGCAAGCATGACAGCTTGCAAGCCAGAAGAGTAATGGAATGTGGAGCCCTCATGCGCATCACTCCACTCACTCAGAGGTCTCCCTGTCTTCTCCACGAAATCCTTGGCTGAGTACCATTTCACAATTCTTGCTGTCAAACAATCGAATTGGGGATCGGTGACAATGAGAGGAGAGGTTTGTGTGGAACTGCAGACAGCAACATCCATCAAATGTATCAACTGGCAGACATACATGACAATGGGGACATTGGTACCATAGGGATGGCAAAAGCATTGCAATCTTCTGGAGCATTGATGAAGAATGTTGCTGTTGATGAAGGCGATTGTGGTTTTCTTCCCGACAAATCTCTCAAACCCCGTAGTCCTGGCATTATTGAGCCGCATCACCATCTCATGCTCATCGATGATTGCACCGTAGCTCCTGTTTAAGAGAATGCCACTGTTGCCCACCACGGCACAGGTGTGGTATCTTCTTCCTCTGCTCTTTGCTGCGTCGCCGTTGTCGATCGGATCCTTGACTGTGGAGAGCAATCTTTGCATCACCTTCGGCTCGAAGCGCTGCTTGGTCGTCACCCACGTATTCACCAACAGACGGAACCTGGGCCAGAAGGGTATGTACTTGGGAGTAGCTCGCAGTGCACGCCACTCTGGGTTTCCTCTCCATCTGCTGCTGCTCAGCTTTCGCCGCTCCTCCAGATCTTGATGTTGGTAATAGTAATGATCTTTGTTGCTGCTGCGGAAGTGGTTTCCTTTAGATAAAAAGCGAACGGAGGAGGTGTCGTAAGAGGAGCGTCGGTAGCCGGCGCTGTCTTCTTCCAAGCTTCCATCCAGTAGCTGCTTGGCTTGTTCCCACTCTTGCTCCTGCACCGGATCGATTGCGGAAAATGCAAGAAGCGTCCGATTGTCGCTGGTGGTGGCAAACAACAACTTCTTCTTCTTCTTCAAACCAAGCGACTCTTCTTCATGTTCTCGCACAAGAACTTGATCGTGATGAGCCGTGGCCTTCACCTCTTTGGAGCTCTTGAGAACCGCCACTGCTGTCGTCGTCGTCATCGTCGTCGTCAGGGTCGGTTGCCAAAGCAGCTGTACAGATCTCAACACCGTCACAGCGATGACGAGGAGCACCAAACTGCTGAAACAAAAAGCTCTGGAACGCCAAGGCTTGGAGCAAATCCGAGCCACGACCGCCGTCATCATCAACCCCATTGTCGTCGTCCACAAGTCTTCTTTCTTCTTCCCTCCAAGGACCACCATCGCCAACATCCACATACTCATCGAAACAAAAGAGAAGCGGACAACAACAAAAACAACCCAAACCGGGACTCACTCACTCGCCAAAGACACATGGTGAAGACGGACAAAACCTGACAACAAGACACGAGACACCAAATGCTGATCACCACCAACAGCAACTCCAGAAAACAGACAAATATGGCAAAAATTGTTGACACAAAATGCACTCTCACACAACAACAACACCCACAACACACCAAGATTCATACTGTTGTTGTTCCTCTTGTTGCTGCTGTTAGCTATGTTCCTCTTGTTGCTGCCACTGCTACTACTGCTTCTTGCTCCATCAAATGGTGGTGGAGCTACCAAAACATGTCCCCAAGATCCAAACTTTGATGAAGCAACTGCTTTTCTTTTGCAGTTATGGTGGTGATGGTGGTGGTGGTGGTGGTGATGGTGGTGGTCCCGTCTCCTCCCGACCCCTGCACTCCCCCTTCCCTGCTTGCGCATCTCCGCTTCATTCCGACAAGAAACGACCTGTTTGTGTGTGCAATCCCTGCCACAAACAAACAAACAAACAGCCAAAAAGACAAAGAAAGTAAAGGATGAAAGAAAAAGGAGCAAAAAGGGTTGGTTGGCTGGCTGGCTGGCTTACTGACTGACTGCCTGGCTGCTCTTCTTTCTACTTAGTGGGGATTCTTTGCTTGTTTGTTGTTGGCCTTGCCTACCAACGCAAGGATATTGTGTGTAGATTCATTATAGAGTATAGTAGCTTAAGGGGATTTTGGCCCTTATGTGACTAAATAGGTTTATTTTTACTAGTGTGAACCCTGCGCATAATGCACAGGTGTGTTATTTCAACAATGTTTGGTTGATGTTTTTGGTTTTTAAAAAAAACTTTTCTTTTCAAACAACTGTCCGTGGCCAGTGTTCGTTCAGAGTCATTGTCACAAACAGACCATGTGAATTAATATATATGATATGAGGATTTTTGAAAGATGATATTTTGGCTTGTGTTGAAACTTGAGATTAGTTACAATAGAGTTATAATAATATCTTGAAGGATTATATTTTGGTTCGTTTTGGAGGATTTTTTGAAGATTATATTTTTGCATGGTGAAATATTTGAGTTTCCGTAATTCTTCCTTTGCCTTAAGATACTTTTTCATGTAAATGGCAAGGCCACAGAGTCACACACCCCTTGTTGGCCTTGCCTATTGTGTTTAGATTCATTATAGAGTATAGTAGCTTAAGGGATCTTGGCCCCTAGGTAATAATAATAGGTCTATTTTTATATGAGGATTTTTGAAAGATGATATTTTGGCTTGTGTTGAAACTTGAGATTAGTTATAAAGTTATAAAATATCTTGAAGGATTCTGGTTTCTTTTTTGAAGATTATATTTTTTCATGATGAAATATTTGAGTTTCCATAATTCTTCTTTTGCATTAAGATACTTTTTCATGTAAATGGCAAGGCCGCACTGTGCCACACCCCTTGTTGGCCTTTGCCTACCAAGGCAAGGCAACGATATTGTGTTTAGATTCATTATAGAGTATAGTAACTTAAGGGATTTTGGACCCTAGGTACCTAATAGGTTTATTTTTATACAAGGATTTTTTTTAAGATGATATTTTGGCTTGTGTTGAAACTTGAGATTAGTTATAAGGTCATAAAATATATTGAAGGATTTTGGTTTATTTTAAAGGAATTTTTGAAGATTATATTTTTGCATGGTGAAACATTTGAGTTTCTGTAAATCTTCTTTTGCCTTAAGATACTTTTTAATGTAAATGGCAAGGCCACACAGTGTGACACACCCCCTTGTTTGTTTTGCTTGCTTGCTTGCTTGCTTGGGTTGTTCTCAGTTTGAGTCAGTTTTTTTTATTATGGAATTTTGACACTCTCAATTATTAATTAGTGTAGGTATTATTTTGTTTTCAGTTTTAGTCAGTTTTTTCTTTTGTATTATGTGAATTTTACACTCTCAATTATTAGCTAGTGTAGGTTTTTTTTTTTTTTCCTCATTTTTTTTTTTTTTTTTTTTTGGGAATTTTTTTATAATTTTTGGGTTAAAGGATGGGTGTTTTAAAATTTTTAAAAATGAAAGGGGGGGGGGGGGGGGGTTGAATCTGTTTAAC
>Ga0116231_10002588_pt1 | contig 37833 bp, 26 predicted proteins | sample S1TSphgellanicum_2_FD_89695 | JGI IMG/M metagenome (GOLD analysis project Ga0116231, IMG submission 89695) | Host-associated microbial communities from peat moss isolated from Minnesota, USA - S1T2_Fd - Sphagnum magellanicum MG | ecosystem: Host-associated > Plants > Peat moss > Unclassified...
AGGCGGCGAAGATCCGATCCGCTACGGCACCGAGAAGAACTCCAAGATCAAGCAGGTCGCGTCCGGCCGTTTCGGCGTGACGCCGGAGTATCTGGTCAATGCCGAGGTGCTGCAGATCAAGGTGGCTCAGGGCGCGAAGCCCGGCGAAGGCGGCCAGCTCCCCGGGCACAAGGTCAACGAGATGATCGCGCGGCTGCGCTTCGCGCGGCCCGGCGTCGGATTGATATCGCCGCCGCCGCATCACGACATCTATTCCATCGAAGACCTCGCGCAGTTGATCTTCGATCTGAAACAGGTCAATCCGAACGCGTTGGTGTCCGTGAAGCTGGTTGCCGAACCCGGTGTCGGGACGGTCGCGGCCGGCGTCGCCAAGGCCTATGCCGACTTGATCACGATCTCGGGCTACGACGGCGGTACCGGCGCGAGCCCCTTGTCATCGATCAAGTACGCCGGCACGCCCTGGGAATTGGGCCTCGCCGAGACTCACCAGACGCTGCGCGCCAATGAACTGCGCCACCGAGTGCGCCTGCAAACCGACGGCGGATTGAAGACCGGCCTCGATGTCATCAAGGCGGCGCTCATCGGTGCCGAGAGCTTCGGGTTCGGCACGGCGCCGATGGTGGCGCTCGGCTGCAAGTATTTGCGCATCTGCCACCTCAACAATTGCGCCACGGGCGTCGCCACCCAGCACAAGGTGCTGCGCAGCAAGTACTTCGTCGGTCTCCCTGAGATGGTCGAGAATTATTTCAAGTTCGTGGCGCGTGAATGCCGTGAACTGATGGCGGCCATGGGGGCGCGCTCGATCACCGAGCTCATCGGCCAAACGCAGTTGCTGGAAATACTCCCGGGCGAGACGCCGAAGCAGCGCAAGCTCGACTTGTCGCCGCTGCTCGCGAATTCAGGCCTCGAATCGAACAAGCCGCAATACTGCCTCGATGCGCGCAACGCGCCTTTCGACCAAGGCGCGCTCGCCGAGAAAATGCTCCTGGACATGCGTGCCGCGATCGACGGCAAATTGGGCGGCGAGTTCTCGTATGCCGTGAGCAATTTCCATCGGTCCATCGGTGCGCGCATCTCCGGAGAAATCGCCAGGCGCTGGGGCAACAGCGGCATGAGCGCGGCGCCGCTGGTGGTGCGACTGACGGGTTCGGCAGGGCAGAGCTTCGGCGTTTGGAACGCAGGTGGTCTGCACCTGCATCTGGAGGGCGAAGCCAACGACTACGTCGGCAAGGGCATGGCCGGCGGCAGGATCGTGCTGCAGCCGCAGGCTATGGCCGGCTTCGTCGCGCGCGACACCATCATCATGGGCAACACCTGCCTTTACGGCGCCACCGGCGGCGAACTGTATGCGGCGGGGACTGCGGGCGAGCGTTTCGCGGTGCGCAACTCCGGGGCGCTCGCCGTCGTCGAGGGCGCCGGCGATCATTGCTGCGAATACATGACGGGTGGGGTGGTCTGCGTGTTGGGACGCACCGGCGTCAATTTCGGCGCGGGGTTCACCGGCGGCTTCGCCTACGTGCTCGACATGGAGCGGGACTTCGTCGACCGCTACAACCATGACCTGATCGACATCCACCGGGTCTCGCCCGAGGGCATGGGCACTCACGTGCAGCATCTGCGCGGCTTGATCGAGCAGCATGTAAATGCCACGGGGAGCGTCTGGGGAGTACAGCTATTGAATGATTTTCGCAGCTTCATCGGCCGATTCTGGGTGGTGAAACCTAAGGCGGCCGCCATCGATTCGTTGCTGGAGAATTTGCGGCGCGCGGCTTAGTAGCCTTAAGGCCCGGCAACTTCGCGAACGACACCCACCCAGCAAACGACGCACGCTCAAAGACAGTCATGGCCGACAAGCATCTGCAATTCTTGGAGATTCCGCGCAAGGACCCCGACAAGCTCGAGGTCGAGGTGCGCACCACGCATTTTCGCGAGATCTATGCGCAGTACAGCCCCGAGACCGCGGCCGCGCAGGCAGGACGCTGCCTCTCGTGCGGCAATCCATTCTGCGAATGGAAATGTCCGGTCCACAATTTCATCCCGAACTGGCTCAATCTGATCAATGACGGCAAGCTGTTCGAGGCCGCCGAGCTTTCCCATCAAACCAATTCGCTACCCGAGATGTGCGGGCGAATCTGTCCGCAGGACCGACTGTGCGAAGGTGCCTGTACCCTCAATGACGGCATCGGCGCCGTGAGCATCGGCGCCATCGAAAAGTACATCACCGACGAGGCGTTCCGGCAGGGCTGGAAACCGGACATGTCGAACGTGGTGCGCAACGGTAAACGCGTGGCCGTCGTCGGCGCGGGTCCGGCGGGCCTTGCATGCGCCGACGTGCTGGTGCGCAACGGCGTGACCCCGGTGGTGTTCGATCGTTACTCGCGCATCGGGGGGCTTTTGACCTTCGGCATCCCGCCCTTCAAGCTCGAAAAGGAGGTCGTGGAGAAGCGGCGCGAGATCATGGAATACATGGGCGTCGAATTCCGCTTGAACGTCGAGGTGGGCCGCGATGTGGCGATCGAAACCCTCGTCGAGGAATTCGATGCGGTGTTTCTCGGCATGGGTACCTACAAGTACGTCAAAGGCGGCTTCGGCGGCGAGGATCTGCCGGGTGTCTACGAGGCGCTGCCATTTCTGATCTCGAACATCAACCGCGAGTTGGGCGCGGGCGGCCGCGACGCGACGGCTTTCGTCGACATGAAGGACAAGCATGTCGTGGTCTTGGGCGGCGGCGACACGGGCATGGATTGCAACCGGACCGCGATCCGTCAGGGTGCGAGCAGCGTGACCTGCACCTACCGGCGCGACGAGGACAACATGCCGGGCTCGCGGCGGGACTACAAGAACAGCAAGGAGGAGGGCGTCACGTTCCTGTTCAACCGCCAACCCATCGAAATCGTGGGCTCGGACCGGGTGGAAGGCGTGAAGCTGGTGCAAACGCGCTTGGGTCCTCCGGGGCCGCGCGGCCGCCGTGTGCCCGAAGTCGTCCCCGGAACGGAGGAAACGATACCGGCCGACGCCGTCATCATCGCTTTTGGATTTCTACCGAGTCCGCCCGACTGGTTCGAGAGTCTCGACATCCAATTGCACGGCAATGGCCGGGTGCGGGTTTCGAGCGCGCCGCACACCCGCTTTCAAACGACCAACCCCAAGATATTCGCCGGTGGCGACATGGTGCGTGGCTCCGATCTGGTGGTCACCGCGGTCTTCGAAGGCCGAGAAGCAGCGACGGGCATTCTGGAGTATTTGAAATTGCGCGGCGGCAGCCGGCAGTAGCCGCGTGAGCCGGGCGCCCCCTCGCCTCAAAGTGCCGTGCCAATGTGCTCTCCGCCGGGGGGCGCAGCGCCAGGAGGCGCCCCGCCCTCGTGGGCCGCGCGCCGCGGCGCCCCCCCTGCGTTCTCGACGATTGCGCGACGCAGTACTTGCTGAAGTTCACTCAATTGGTAGGGCTTGGCGATCACGGGACTTCCCGTCAGATTGTCAGGGAGTACGGCGGAAACGTTGTAGCCCGTGCCGAACACGAACGGGATGCCGCGCTCCTTGAGGGCGATGGCAACCTCCCACGACATCATGCCGTCCAGATTGACGTCGAGAAGCGCGGCGTCGAAACTCTCGTGCTGCGCCAGATGCATCGCATCGGCGAGCCGCGTCGCCGGACCGATCATTTCCCATCCCAAGGTGTCGAACACCTCCTGCAGCAGGCTCACCAGCAGGAAGGCATCCTCCGCAACGAGAATTCGGTATGGCTCCCGCTGACGGCCGAAATCGACGTCGACGTCGGCAGCGTCGGCCGGCGGCTGGACAGGCTCCTGATCGTACCGCATCAGTACCGAAGACGGCGGCAGAAACACGTTACACACGACACCCGTCCGGTGATAGTGGAGCGCGGCTCTGCCGCCGGTTTCCATGGCCAACGCACGTTCGATCAAAGTCGTACCGAAACCGACGTGCGTCGGGGGCTTGACTTCCGGTCCGCCGATCTCGCTCCAAGACAAATCGAGACCTCCGTCCACGGTGAGTTTCCAGCGCACGGCGACGCGTCCCAAAGGCCGGCTGAATGCGCCGAACTTGGCCGCATTGGTTGCAAGTTCGTGGATGGCGAGCGACAGGGAAAGCGCCGACTTCGGCGTCAGCATGACGTTGACTCCGGAGAGTTCGATCTTCATTTGCTCGGCGCTGTAAGCATCGAGTTCTTCGTGCAAGAGATTGTCGATCGACACGCCCTCCCAACGGGTTTGCGACAGAAGGCTGTGGGACTTCGCCATGGATCTGATGCGCCCATCGAGACCCTGGACGAAGTCGGTCAGAGACTCGGCGCTGCGGCTGGTTCGCAAAACCAGGGCCTGAATGTTCGCGATCGTGTTCTTGACGCGGTGATCGAGCTCGAGCATCAGCAGCGCATCGCGCTCGGCCGCCCGCTTGCGCTCCTGCGCCGCCTCAGTGATGCGCCGCAGCACGACGTGAAGCAAGGAGACGCGCAAGTCGAACGCGGCATCGAGTTCGCCCGCCGTCCAAGGCAACGATCGTCCCCTAACGATCTCCTTCCAGACTTCAAAGGAGTTTCGAGGGCTGAGCTGATCGCCGTCCGCGGCGCCCCGCAACAGCTTCTTCGGCTCGCCCGCCCAGTTGACCGTGCCGATGAGCTCCGGACGGAACCACATGATGAAATTGGATGGATCCGGCGACACCGAGATCACGAGCAGACCTGAAGCGACATCCGTGAAGGCGCCGGCGGGCGCCCATACCTCTTGAAGTCGATCCGTCGAATAAATGCCCGGCCCCTGGACCATCTGTGAGTCCAGCCAGCTCACGAGCTCCAAAATCTGTGTCTGTGTCGGTGTGATTCCCAAGAACGTCAGCTGGCCGTTGACGCTGACCGCGACACCGCCCTGCCGCGTACCGTCCGCGGCAACGGTGCCGCCGTGTATGTAGTCGAGCAGGTTGGGTGATTGTTGCGTCAGCCCGATGGCATAGTCACCGACACCCGCAAGATTGAGCATGAGTTTTTGCAACACCATCCGGCTCGCGAGCCGTGCGCCGAACTGTTCACCCGATTCGCGTGCCTCCAACTGCAGCGAAAACATCGATCCGAACAATTCGCAAACCGCACGAAGATGGCGCGGCAGGAGTCGCGGCGAGTAATGGTGACATGCAATGAGACCCCAGAGTTTGCCGCCGACGACGATCGAAATCGACATCGACGCGTCGATACCCATGTTGCGCAGGTATTGGCGATGTATGGGCGATACGTCACGCAAGATGGCCTGGCTCATGTCGAGCGGCTCACCCGTGCGCGGATTGTTCTTGGGCTCGAGCGGCGCCGGGTGGTAGTTGACCTGCGTGATCAGCCGCAGCCAACTCTTGACGTAGAGCGCGCGCGCCTGTTTCGGAATATCGGCGGCCGGATAATGCAGATCCAAGAAAGGCTGGAGTTCGGCTTTGCGGCTTTCCGCAATCACCCATCCGGAATCGTCCTGCATGAATCGATAGACGAGCACGCGGTCGTATTGGGCGACTTCGCGCACTCGTTCCGCAGCCAGCTGGCACAAAGCCTGGAGCGAGGGCGCCTCGCCGAATCCCGCGATCATTTCCTGAACCGCGGCCAGCGGATCGGCTGCAAACCGGTCCGCCGTTTCGGCGGCTTCGAATTCCAGCACTAGAGAGCCGCCGCTGCGGTGCAGGCTGACATCCAGCGGAAAATCCGCCGTGATGCGCAGCAGGGGATCCAGCAAATGGCGTGGTTTCTTCAGATCCAGCGTCGCGGTCAGCGCGCGGACGCGTTCGATTTGATTGGCGTTGAAAAGTGTCTCGGCGCTGCGGCCGATGAGTTGCTGCACTGACGCTCCGACCAAGCGCTCGCAGTCCCCGGCGGCCTGCAATATTTCGAGATTCTCCGGGTCCAGCACGAGCATCGCGCCGTGCGGCAGGATTGCGCCGGGAATATGGATCGGCTCCCGGTCGCAATTGGTCAGATCGACATCGGCCCGCAACGCATCCGTCGCACTCATCGGATCAGATGCAATCATTGCGCGACGGGCCTCCAACCGTTCAGCCACTCCTGATAAATGCTGAACGTCCTAACGGCCGCCTCCACGGTCTCCCTGTGCTCGGCGATCGTCCTCGCCGATGATGTCATGCGCGCCAGAAACGCATTCCACGCCGGCGTGGTATCGGCACCGCGACCGAGAAAGAAACGCCGGCCGACATTTCCGGCCGACCCGAGCAAAGGCTCGAGGCTGCGGGCGAGGTAGCGGCCGCCGAGCGTCGACCCCTCGACGACATAGAGCGCTCCGAGCCGGGCCGACGGCGTATGGGATGAGGTCAGCGCCGTGCATCGGGGGATCTCATCCAGAGTCGGACGCCCGCCCGCACTCAAGGCCGCGAGGTCTTCCCGGAGCCAGTCGCTGCGGTCGCTCTCCACCCTGAAGGCCGCTTCGAACGCCACGTGGAATCCATACAATCGAACGAGCAGGGATCGGTAGGCGATGAGGCCGATCGTGCCGTTTTGGATCGATGCAAAGCCTGCGTGAAGATGAAGATTTGCGTGGATCTCGGACGTTGCCGCCCGCAGAGACTGGCGTAAATCATCGCTGGCCGGCCGTGGCTTGCTCGACTGCATGGACCGTAGGTTATCACCGATGCAGTCTCGTACGACACGCCCAGATTCCAAAGGCATGCGCGGCGCTCGAAGTCGCGATGCGCATCGTGGCCATGCAAGTCATTTGGCCGCCCTTATGTGCGGTAACGTACAGACGACGACCGTGGTGGGCGCTAGCGTTAGCGGCTAACGACTGTGCACGAAGGGTTCGTATCGGCTTTCCGAAAGGGTTCGGTGATGGTCGAAAAAGGGAGCGAGTCCGTCTTTGTGAAAGATACCGCCGACGGCGGCGCGGCTGCGCTTCGCCGGGCGGCGTGGCTCGAATCCGAGGCATTTCACAGAGCCATTGTCACGAGCGCCAAGCTCGCCGTCATGGCCACCGACGCCACCGGAATCATTCAATTGTTCAACACCGGTGCCGAACGCATGCTTGGTTATTCCGCCGTCGACGTCGTGGGCACGATGTCTGCCGTCGACATCCACGATCCAGACGAACTTAGGTTGCGCGCGAGGGCGGTCAGCCGGGAACTCTCGACACCGATTGCGACGGATTTCGAGGCTCTGACCCGCAAAGCTTCGCTCGGGGCCGAAGACTGCTACCGGTCGATCTTTCTCACCAAGAACTGCGCACGTATCCCGGTGGCCATCGCGATCACGGCGGTGCGTGACGACAGCGGCGGTATTGCCGGATATTCATGGATACTGACCGAGATATCCGTGCTCGAGTTGGGGTGCGAGCCGTGCGACGCTGCGTCTCCCGAACGACCCGTCGAGCTTTCCCAAGGGGACCTACTCAGCCGCATGAGCCATGAAATGCGCACGCCGCTCAGTGCGATCCTGGGGTTCGCGCAGCTCATGGACGCAGGCAGTCCCAGTCCCACGTTCGCGCAAAAGAAAAGCATCGCCCGGATTCTCCAGGCCGGCTGGTATCTGGAGAAACTCGTCAGCATGGCGGGCGATCTGGCCCTCATCGAGTCTGGAAACTTGTCCTTGTCGCTCGAATCCGTGCCGCTCGCGACGGTCATGCTCGAATGTCAGGCCCAGATTGAATCTCAGGCGCAGACACGCGGCGTGCGCGTGACTTTTTCCCTTTTTGAAACCCCGTGCTTCGTGTCGGCGGATCGGAACCGGTTGCAGGAAGTGCTGTGCCACCTGCTGTCCGCCGCGATCGACGACAGCGAGGGGCAAGATGCAATCGTGGTCGAGTGCGACACGCACAACGCCGAATGGGTTCGCATCAACATCCACCACGCCGGCGCGGGACCTCCGCGGCTGACGCGGGGCTGCCCGCCGGCGGATGATCTCGTGCAGAAGACGAGCATGGCGGATGCAACGGGTATCGGTCTGGTGCTGGCTCGGCGCCTGATCGAGTTGATGGGCGGCGCGATCGGTGTGGCCGGCAATGACGTCAAGAAGAAGGAATTGTCCTTAGACCTGAAACGCATGCTCGTTCCCATTGCCGCCGGGACTTCGCGGAGCGACTTTGATTCGACAGACGACAATCCCCACCAACAAGATGAGCTGCTGGAAACTCTTCTCGTTGCCTTCAATGCTTCCGAACCGTCGGCGGCCAAAAAAATGTCTAGGAGCAAATGATATGACTTTCGATCCGTCCGATATTTTCAAAGCGAGCATTCTGATAGTGGACGATCATGAGTCGAACGTGCGATTGCTGGAGCAATTGCTCGAGGAGGACGGTTACGTCAACGTGTCTGCGACGATGGAGCCGCAGAAAGTTTGCGCGCTGCATTTGAAAAACGACTACGACTTGATACTGCTGGATTTGCAGATGCCCGGCATGGATGGATTCGAAGTCATGGAGGCGCTGCGAAGCTCCGGGGCGGATAGCTATCTTCCGGTGATCGCGCTCACCGCGCACGCGGGCCACAAAGTGCGCGCACTGCAATGCGGCGCCAAAGATTTCATCAGCAAACCGTTCGACCTGATCGAAGTGAAGACCCGCATTCACAACATGCTGGAAGTGCGCCTGCTCTACAAGAAGCTCAAGAATTACAACACGCTGCTCGAGGAAACGGTGCAGCAGCGGACCTTTGAATTGCGCGAAAGCGAGGAGCGTTATCGCTGCCTGACGGAACTTGCCTGCGATTGGTACTGGGAACAGGATGAGAGCGGAAACTTCACCAAGGTGAGCGGTCCGGTGCTCGAGATGCTGGGCAGTGCGGTCAATGAATTGGCGGGCAAGCATGGTGAGGCGAGTGGCGGCTGGGACGAGGTCGCTCGCAAGGAGCTCAAATCGAGGATCGCGGCACGGCAGCCATTCTTGGATTTTGACCTGGGCCGCGTCAATCGCGACGGTTCGCAGCAGCGATACCGGGTGAGCGGCCAGCCGGTATTCAATTGCTACTGCTCCTACATCGGCTATCGTGGGGTCGGTGTCGAGTTCACGCCGGTCCCGTCCAGCAAGCACCATGTCCTCGGATAACCTCAGGAAAAATCATTTGCTCGCGGCGCTGCCCGCGGAGGAATTCCGGCAACTGGCGCCGCATTTGGAGAGTTTTCCGATGCGGCTCGGCGACATCCTCTACCGTCCCGGCGCACCATTGCAGTATGCGCATTTCCCCACGACCGCCATCGTCTCGATGGTCTACGTCATGGAATCGGGGGCATCGGCCGAAATCGCGAGTGTCGGCAATGAAGGCGTGCTCGGAATCTCTTTGGTTCTTGGCGGCGATACGACCCCGAGTTCGGCGGTAGTGCAGACCGCGGGCTTGAGCTACCGGCTCAAGGCGAGTCTGCTGCAGGAAGAATTCAGTCGCTGCGGCAACATCCAGCGATTGCTGCTGCGCTATACGCAAGCGCTGGCCGTGCAGATCGGTCAAACGGCAAGCTGCAACCGGCATCATACGATCGAGCAGCAACTATGCAGGTGGCTGTTGGCGACTCTCGACCGGCTGCCTTCGAGCGAAGTCGTCATGACGCAAGAGTTGGTGGCAGGCATGTTGGGCGTACGCAGGGAAAGCGTCACGGCTGCGGCTGCAAAGCTACAGCGTGCCGGTGTTCTCAGTTATCGCCGCGGCCACATTACGGTCGTCCAGCGACTGGGGTTGGAGGCGGTCGCCTGCGAGTGCTACACGGTCGTCAAGAACGAATACAGCCGCTTGCGCGCCGACGCCCCACCGCACTACGAGCGGCCGGCGGTCGCTCACCGCGAACGCGATTATGCTGCCGACGCCAGGGAGCCCATGCGACCTGCATCGGGGGATTCGCACGTCTGAAGCGTCGATATCGATGTCCGAAAATGGCGAGTACAGTCCCATCGGCCGCTGCGCTTCAGCGGCACCGATTTTCAAACCCCGCCATCGAGCGTCGCCAGGAACGAGGTGTAGAGCGTGCCGTCGGTAGCAGCCAGCCGGTTACGGGCGCGCTTCGCTTCACTCACATACTTCATCATCCCTCCCTCATGCTTTTCCGTGCATCCGGTAAGGGGTGACCCCTGTCACGCCGTTCTGGGCGAGGACATGAGAGAGGCCACCCGACGCATCGATACGCTAGGCGGCGATCCGCTACGGCAATGCCTCCAGGCTATCGGTGTCGATGGTCACCCTCGTCGCGACGATCGTGCCTTTGATCAGCGCTGGCAGCGAGCGCGTTTTGCCGTCCGGATTGAGTTGGTCGATGGTGAAGGTGCCCGAGTAGCTTTTCTTGTCTTCCGCCAAGGTCACGTACTGCTTGATGAAGGCGGGTCCCGCATACTCCTTCTTGACCGGATCCCAGGACAGGCCGAGGTGATTGAGCTCGTAGGTCCACTCTCCGGTGCGCTTCCAGACGCCGAGACACACATCGCCCGTGTCCGGGGCACGCACGCCGGACAGAGTGCTCTCGTTGCCGTCGGCAAACCATGTCGTGGCGCCGCCGTCGATGATGGCACCATCAGGGATGCCCAAGGTCTTGGAGTTACCTTTCGAGATGTACTTGAAAGACCAGAGTCCTACGATCGGCGCGCTATGCACCGCCGGCTCCCATTCCCCGTACCCGTACTCTTCATCCGATACTTTCATGACGCTCAACTGCCCGAAGAACTCCCCGGGCGTCTGCCAGCTGGCGGCCTTCTTGGGGGCCTTGTAATCCAGACAGCCGGCATCGGCATGCTGCGCGAACGCCGCACCGAAGCACACGATGCCTAAACCTGTGGCTAATACCCTCCAACTGCGCTCGAACCTTCGATTGTCTGTGCTCATGTTCCCTTTGCTCCATTTTTTGAGTAGATATTTCAGAAATATTTCAGATGAGTTGACTTGCAGCCCCACATACTCTCGGCACGGCGGCGCGTCCGTGCGCCTATGGATTTTCATGCGTCCTCCTCGTAAGAATTCCGTGCTGCACTTCTCGTGGCTGCATGGACAAAGAGTGCTCAAGCAGCGAATTGGACACCCTTGATTTGCGATATCGGTCGCGGTGGTCGGGCGGGATGGACACGCGGGAGGTGCGTCAAAAAGTCTTGGTGGCCATTTCGGACCCAAGGGACTCCTATATAAGATGAACCGAAATCTCACCCCTTACGATGGCTGCCGCTGAGCCGAAGTCCTCCTGGATCGAGCGGCTGTTCGGCGAGCACCGGACGGCGCTGCAGATGTACTTTCGGCAGCGCATCCGGACCAAGGCCGATGCGGCCGACCTGGCACAGGAGGTATACGTGCGGATGCTGCGGATCAAAGATCAAGAGGCGATCCGCAATCCCGTTCACTATCTCTACACGGTGGCCGGCAACCTAGTGAAGGAGCATGCCGTGCTCGAGCGCCGGCAGGCGAGCGACATCGATATCGATGCCGCTCCGTCACTCCAGCAATTGGAGACACTGCCGCAGTTCGACGGCGACCTCGACATGGCGCAGCGCATTGCCCGACTAGGCGTAGTTCTACAGCAGCTGCGCCCGAAATGCCGTGCTGCGATGGAGCTACGCTTCACTCATGGACTGTCCTTCCGCGAAATCGCGGTCCACCTGGGAGTGTCCCCACAGATGGCAAAGAAGTACGTGGCGCAGGGCTTGAGTCACTGTCGACGCCGCCTCGCGGCGCTAGGTTGAGGCCATGAATTCCGACGACGAAAAGGTCCGTGCCGCAATCGCCGAACAGGCCGGCGAGTGGTTCGTGGCGAACGATGAGGCACCGCTGGATGCGCGCGACGCCGCCGCACTTGCGGCTTGGCTCAAGACCTCCCCCGTCCACATCGAGGAGTTCCTCGGCGTGTCGGCCGTAGCGCGAGATCTCAAGGCGGCCGGCACCCACGCCGAGTACTCCCTCGAGGCGATACTCGCCCGCGCCCGCGCCGACGACGATGCGGGGGTGCTATCCCTCGAGGCGCCCGCGATCGCCCGTTTCGGCGCGCACGCGCGCCCAGGCCAACTCCAGCAACCCTCGCGCCGTCGGCGCAACGCGATCTTCGCCGCGGCGGCGTGCGCGGTGTTGAGTCTTGGTTTGGCCGTCATTTGGAACGTCAGTCGCTTCATGCACCCGTCAGCTTCCGCCGTTACGGAACTGCACTTTGAAACGCGGCACGGCGCACAAATGACTCGCCGCCTGGCGGACGATTCGCTACTGCACCTGGATACCGACAGCGCAGTTACCATCCGCTACAGCGAGACGGAACGGCTAGTCACGCTCACCGCCGGCCAGGCAGACTTCGAAGTCGCCCATGACGCGAATCGCGCCTTTCGAGTGCTCGCGGGATCTGCTGAAATCCTCGACGTCGGAACGCAATTCGACGTGCGTCTCGAGCAGGGCTCGGCCGTGGTCACCGTGGTCACGGTGGTCGACGGACGCGTTGCGGTCGCGCTATCTCCCGTGCACGACAAACACGTCAACTCGCAGACCCCCCCGCAACCCAACTCGCACAGCCCTTTGCAACTGGGCCCCGACCAGCAGTTGCGTGTGACTCAGGGAGAGTGGCCCACCACGCCCATCGCAGTCGATGCGCAGCGCGCGACCTCCTGGCTGCGCCGCGAGATCGAGTTCGATCATGAACCGCTGGAGCGGGTCGCAGCCGAGTACAATCGCTATGCCCCGAAACCGATCGAGATCACGACACCCGCGCTCAAGAATCTAGAAATTACCGGCGCTTTTGCCACCGACGACCCGGATGCATTCATCGCCTTCCTGCGCAGTCTCAAGGGTGTGCGCGTTCAGGTGACCGCGACCCAAATTCGCGTGTCTGGGGAGTAGCCTTTGCGATACGCTATCGCCTGTCCGTGGCCCGCATTCTGCCGCGGATGACAGCGTCAGGGATGCCAGGATAGGAAGCGCATGGGGGGTCGATCGCCGCGCCGGTCAGCGGACCTCGCGACCGTGGTGTCTGGCATGCTACGGGCGCTCGCGGTGTGCGCGCCCGTTTCGCTCATTTGCACTCCCGCGGTGGTGGCACAGCCCCCCGAACCCCCGCCGCTCGTCGCGGACATTCCGGCCCAACCATTGGACAAGGCTCTCGAGGCACTCGCCCGCCAGACCGGGTTGCAATTTCTCTATGTCTCCGATGTGGTGCGCGATCAGAGGGCGCACGCGGCCCTAGCGGGCTCGAGCGCGCGTGATGCACTCGCGCGCTTACTGGAGGGCACGGGGCTTGAGTTCGAGTACCTCACAGCGCGAAGCGTCCGCATCCTCGCGGTGCAGGCTGGGCCGGTGCGGGAGCTCAAAAAGAAGCTGCCCGCGGCAGACGAGCTACAGGAGGTGACCGTGACTGCCAACCGCCGCGTGGAGAATCTCCAGAACGTGCCGATGACGATTCAGGTGTTGACCGGGGAGGCGCTCGCTGAGCTCAATACCACAACCTTCGATGACTTCCTCAAGTACCTGCCGGCGGTCACCGCGCACGGCGTGGGTCCGAGCCAAAACACCCTCTATATTCGGGGTCTCGGGACCGGCGATTTTCCTAATCAGGCCTCCGGAACGAACGGTAGTTTTCCGAATGTGGCCGTCTACCTCGATGAGCAATCCGCGCAGTTACCGGGACGTAATCTCGACATCTACGCCGCGGATCTCGAGCGCATCGAAGTATTGGAGGGGCCTCAGGGCACGTTGTTCGGTGCCGGCGCGCAAGCGGGAGTACTGCGCTACATCACCAACAAGCCGAAGCTCGATGTGACCGAGGCGAGTGTGAGCGCAGGCTATTCGGTGACCGCCCACGGCGACCCGGGCAGCGCGCTCGAGGCGGTCATAAATTTGCCGCTGATTACCGACCGGCTCGCAGTGCGCGCCGTCATCTATGACGAGAAACGCGGCGGATACATCGACAACATTCCGGCGACCTTCGTGCGCGCCAATAGCGACCCGAGCATCTCCTATGCCGGCGGGACGGTGCCGGCCAACAGCGTGGTAATAACCAACGCGCCCGTGGTCGCCAATGACATCAACCCCGTGACGTACAGCGGTGTGCGCGTGGAGAGCCTGGTCCAGTTCGACGATGAGTGGAGCGCCTTGATCGCACAGTCGTATCAGAACATGGAAGCGGACGGCGTGTTCGCCGAACAGGCCGCGGATTCGTTCGACCGGCCGCAGCCAGATCTCACCGTACAGCTCTACAACCCCTCTTATGACAAGGACCGCTTCGAGAATACGGCGCTCACGGTCGAGGGGCGCGTCGCGGACTTGAAGCTCCTGTATGCAGGCGCCTACTCGGTGCGAAACGTCGATCAGGTTCAGGACTATACCGCCTACGCACACACGGGCACGTACGTGGACTACTACCAATGCGTCTATGGCGCAACGGCTTCAGCGGACAAATGCTTCTCACCCAGCTCGACCTGGCGCGATCTCGAGCGCAACAGCCATCTGACGGAGGAATTGCGGCTCACCACGCCCGATGATGGGCGAGTGCGGGCCGTCGGCGGGTTGTTCTATGAAAACTACAAGATTCAGGATCAAGGGGACTGGTTTTATCTGACGGCGCTCCCTTACTTCAATCCGGTGGGTCCGCCGACCGGCTATTTCTCCTACAACGGCCAACAGGTGTGCGGCTGCCAGCCGGGCGCCGTGTTCGTATCGGATCCACCGACCCTGAACAATCCCAACGTGCGACCCTTGGGGGATGGCTTCTTCAACGACATCACCCGCGGCTACCGACAGAAAGCCGCGTACGCGTCAGTGGATATCGAGATCCTGCCCCGAGTGTTGACCCTGACCGCGGGGACGCGCTACTTCGACTCGAACTCGTCGGAAGTGGGCGCGACTGCAGGCACCTTTGGTTGCGCAATCACTTTCGATGCGCCGAATCCATGCATCAATCATAGCGAGTACGTCAATCTCAATGCGGAGGGACTCGACCGCACCTACTCCGGTTTCCGCAGCCGTGCGGGCTTGAGCTGGAAACCGAGCGAGAACCTGTTGCTGTATTACACGTGGTCGCAGGGGTTCCGCGCGGGCGGATTCAATCGTAATTTCTACGTGCCCGCAGATTCGCCGCTGGTGGAGGGCTCTCTACCACAGCAAGCTCAGGCGAATGCACATGGGGGATGGCTAGCGCCATTGGCCTACGCACCCGACACGCTCATCAACAATGAGGTCGGCTGGAAGATCTTATGGCTGGACGAGCGCCTGCAGTGGAATGGCTCGGTCTACCAGGAAGAATGGAATCACGCTCAAATCGATGCGTTTGCTCAACCGTTGCTCGCGGGCCTTACCCTCAATGGTGGGAATTACCGCGTGCGCGGTCTCGAGACATCCGTCAGGGCGCGCGCGGATGGCCTGACGCTCGATGCGGGTGTCGCCTGGAATCATAGCGAGCTGGTCAAGGAGGCGCCGTTCTTCTGGGCCGACGGTACGCCGATCAACTTCAACTTGCTGCAAACCGCGACGGGACAAAGGCTCGCAAACCCGGCGGGTACGCTCGGCAGTTCGCTTGCGGGGTCGCCGGCATTTCAGGGCAATTTCCGCGCGCGCTACGAGTTCGCCGTCGGCGCCTATCGCGCCTTCGCCCAGATCGGCGTCGTGCACCAGTCGGCATCGCTATCGACCACCGATCGAGTGACGCTCGATCTAGAGGGCAAATCCATCGCGTACGAATTGCCGGCCTTCACCACTTACGATGCCGCGATGGGTGCGGCGAAGGACGGCTGGCTCGTCCAGGTGTACGGCCAGAACTTGACGGACACCCGCGCTCAGCTGTTCGCCAACGATTCGCTGGGGTACAAGGCGGTCACCGTGAATCGCCCGCGAACCCTTGGCTTGCGCATCACGTACAAGGTTGGCGGGAGGTGAGCTGCCGCAGATCGGCCGCGCGCCTAAATCATCGGCAACGTCACCGTGAACACGGCGCCGCCGCCATCCTCGCGATTGCCGGCACGCGCCGTGCCCCCGTGGAATTCGGCGATGAGCTTGACGATGTACAGCCCTAGGCCAAAATGCGGCTTGTCGTCGCGGCCGCTGCGCTGCTCGTAGAGCGATTCAAAAAGGTGGGGCAGGACCCACGCGGCGATGAGCGGGCCGTCATTGGAGACCTGGAGCACGAAGCTTCCGGAAGCGCGCGCCAGCCGGATGCGGATCGCGCCCGCGGGCGGGCAGAAATCCACGGCATTCTCGATCAGCTTGTCGAGTAGCTGCGCGATCAAGTCCGGCGCTCCGCGCAGCAAGCACGGGTCGTCCGGTAGTTCCTGCTCGAATTTGCTGTCCGGGAAGCCGCCACGGTAGGCGAGCAACGTCGATGCGATCAGTTCGCGCAGGTCGAAGTTTGAGCGATCCGCCTGCTTGATGCTTTCCTCCACGCGCGCGGCGGCGCCGAGCGACGTCAGAATGGCCTGCAGCCGCTGCGTACCCTCGCGTGCCCGCGTGATGTAGCTGCGCTGCTCCTCTTGCAGGCCCTGCGATTCGAGATTGTCCAAGGACGAGCGCACGATGGTCAGCGGCGTGCGTAGTTCGTGCGACAGCTTGCCACCGAGCGTGCGCAGGTACTGCGTGTGCTCATCGAGACGCGCGAGCAGCCGCTCGAAGCCGCGCGCGAGGGCGCCGATCTCATCGCCGCTGCGTGATTCCGGCATGGTCAACCGGATTTGCCCATCGCTGCCCAGGGCGTGCTCTGCGGCATCGCGCAGCCGGCCGATGCGAAAGGTCATCCACGCTGCAAACGCCAGCATGACGGTCATCGCCGTCGCGGTGGCGAGCACCGTGAGGTGAAATAACCGCGCGAAGGCCTGCGTGCGTAAGGCAAGCATCTGCTCCGCGTTCTGCTCCAACAGGACGGCGCCGCGGGCGACGCCGTCCACGACGATGGGCGCCGCGGCGCTCAGCAGCATCCGTCCATCCTCGCCGCGGATCCACTGTGCCCGCGGCTCGCCGGACAGCGCGGTTGGCCGCCCCGCGATTCGCGCAACGTCGCCGCCGGGGCGGCCATCCGCGGGGCCGCTGCCCGCTGCCGGCGGCGGCAGGTAGGATGCGTCGGCTTCGACCAGAGTCCGATACCAGCTCATGCCGCCTTCCTCGGCTGAACCGGCGGGTTGAGCCGCCACGCTGCCCGCGCTGCCGAGGGTGAGCGCGTTCGTGTCGATCACCGCGGCATGCGTGCCGTCGCGGATGAACGTAGCCAACAGGGCGTCGAGTCCGTCGGTCGAGAAGAACAATCGGCCGCCTTCGGGGTTGGCTGCCGGCGTGAAGCCGGCACTGCGTTTCGCGCCGCCGTCGTAAGCCGCGATCCATAGGCGATCGCCGACGAAGCTCAAGGGAATGCGCGCCTCGAGATGGTAGCCCTGCGAGGTCTGCAGCCAGCAGGCCTGGATGCGCGGCTCTGCCTGCACGCGGGACGCATCGCCGCTGCTGGGCGCCTCGCCGTTGCTGGGCGCCTCGCCAATGCTGGCCGCCTCGCCAATGCTGGCCGCGCCATTGCTGGCCGCGTCATCCTTCATCCACTGCTGCGCGGCGTGCAGACCAGGCGCCGCTGTGGCAAAGAAATACCTCGTATCCTTGCCGTCGGGACCTTGCAGCCAGACATCGATACGATCGAAAAGATCATTGTCAGGCTGCACGTCATTGGGCTCGGGGTCGAAGTGCGCATCATCGACTTCGACATATATATAGAGATAGCGCTCCGTGGAGCCGACCTGCACGCGCGCGCGAAGTCCTGCCATCGAGGGTAGCGTGACCAGGTCCTTGGAGTTACCCCAGTCCTCGGCATAGCCATCGAGCAGGGGTTGGTTCGCCAACGGGTGCACGTATAGATCTCCGCCGCGCGCCTCGAAGGCGCGCAAGTCCGCATTGCGAAAGACGCGCTTAGGCTCTGCGGACAGCGCGTTGGCAATCGTGCCGGCGCTCGCCAGCAGGGATCGTTCCTGGGAGTCGCGCAGCGCCGACTCGAGTTCGCGCGCGTACTGACACCCCGCCCAGGGCAGCACCAGCGTGATGAGGGCGACGACCAGCAGTTGCAGCCGGATGCTCACTCGACCCAGCGATAGCCCATTCCGTACACCGTCTGAATCGAGTCGAAGGAGGCGTCCAGCTGCTGGAACTTGCGCCGGATTCGTTTGACGTGGGATGTGATGGTGTTGTCGTCCAGTACCACGTTGGCTGCATCCATCAACTGCTGCCGGCTTTTGACGTGGCCCGGGTTGCGTGCCAGCGCGTGCACGATCCAGAATTCGGTCAGCGACAGCGTGACCGGCGATGCCTTCCACGTGGTTTGCATTTTCTCGCCGTCGATCGCCAGTGCGCCGCGGCGAATGAGCTCGGCCGCGTTGTCCGGACGCTTGAGCGCGTCGATGCGCCGGAACAGGGCCGCAACGCGCGCCGCCAGGTGCGGCAGGCTGACATCCTTGGTCAGGAAATCGTCGGCCCCGAGGCGCAGTCCCGACACGGCATCGAGTTCGCTGTCGCGCGCGGTCAGAAAAATGATGGGCAATTCAGCCGACGCGGCGCGCAAGTCCCGGCATAGATCGAATCCGCCTTCCGCCTCATCTTCGAGGGAGATGTCGATGATGGCCAGATCCGGCAAATGAGTGCGGAACGCCTGCATGGCCGTGTGGCGGTTGCCATAGCATTTCACCGCATAGCCGTGGCGCGCGAGCGCCGCCGAATAATTTTCGCGCAGGGCCGGCTCGTCCTCGACGATGGCGATGTTCTTCTTCACGAGAGAGATCATACCAATGCGGGTGTTTCCCGGAGCAGCGCGCCATGATTTGCCATGATTGCGCACGGGATTGCCGCTTTCCCGCCCGGGCAAAGCTTGCACGGCCGCCTATGTTGAGGCTTTACGGCCCCGGAGAGTTTCATGTCGTGTTCACGGCGCGAAGTTGCACTGAATTGGTTGGCGCTCGGTTTACTGCTTGCCGCTTGGAACGCTGCGAACGATGCCGCGCGCGGCGCGGCGGACGGCGCGCGCGTCGAAGGGCAGCACGCGACGCGAAGGCCGACGGCGCTGCGCGGCTATCATGTCGTGTCCGTGCGAGCGCTCAAGCGGCTGTCGCATGGCATCACCGACGCTCGTCCGCCTCGTGCGTAACAGAAAAGTTCCGCGCTCAGAAAAAAAACAGCAGGAGGGTCACATAACCGTCAACGTATTGTAAGAGTGGATGCCTGTAATGGCGTCCGCCTTATGCCAATAAATGACAAGAGACAAATACTCATAGTCGATCGGGATGTCGCCATCGTTGACCCGCTTCGCCAGCGATTGGTCGAAGCAGGATTCGTGGCGCGCGCCATCACCGATGCCGGCGCAGCCGTGCAGGCGTTGGTGGAGAGGCCGCCGGACTTGCTCATCATCGACTGGAACATTCCCGGTTTCACGGCGTACGACTTGATTCAGAGTCTCCGTAAACGATGCGCCTCGCCCGTCGTCAGGCTGGTGATTCTCTCGAGTCTCGCGGGCGAGGATCACATCGTGATGGGGCTCAATCTCGGAGCCGACGACTACATCACGAAACCCTGCTCCGTACGCGAAGTCGTTGCGAGGGTATCGGTGCTGCTGCGCAGCCATGCGTCGCGGCGCAAGCGAGCGGCTCTCGCCGTCGACGAGTTGGTGCTCGACGCGGACGCCAACCGGGTGACGGTGCAGGGTAAGCCCGTCAATCTGCGCTCCGTCGAATATCGCCTGCTCGAGTTCTTCATGTCCCACAGCGGCAAGACATTCAACCGTATGCAGCTTCTCAATCAGGTCTGGGGAGGCGACGGCGATGTCGATGAACGGACCGTCGACGTCAATGTGCAGCGGCTGCGCAAGATCTTGAGCGCTCAAGGGTACGAGTCCTATATCCAGACCGTCCGCGGCTTCGGCTATCGCTTTTCCCAACCCACCTTGAATTGCCCGGACTCACCGTGAGCTACGTCACACTCATTCATTCCAAGATTATGTAATTCACATAAGTCCTTTTCTTGTAAAGAAATCTTCTTGTCAAGGTCACGCATTCGTCATAACAAAAAGCGAAGGTGAACGCTCACGATAGGCCATGGAGAACTGGACATGCAGGACCGGGGTAACTCTTCGTTAAGAGTGCGAACGGCCTTTATCTCGGACATCCACCTGGGCTTCAAAGGCTGCAGCACCGAATTGCTGCAGGAATTCCTGCATCGGGTGGACATGGACACCCTGTTTCTGGTGGGCGACATCATCGACGTGTGGAGCATGCAGAAGAGCATGTTCTGGCCGCAATCGCACAACAACGTGCTGCGCACCATCTTGGGCAAGGCGAAGCGCGGCACCAAGGTCATCTTCGTGCCCGGTAACCATGATGAGGTATTCCGCGAGTTCGACGGCGCCGTGTTCGGCAACCTCGAGATTCACCGCGAATACATTCATCTGGGCGCGGATGGTCGTCGCATGCTGGTCATGCACGGGGACGAATTCGACAGCGTGGTCAAGTGCAGCCCCTGGCTCGCGAAGCTCGGCAGCAACCTCTACGACGTTCTGCTGGCGGCGAACCCTTACATCAACTGGATCCGCCGCAAGCTCGATCTACCACACTGGTCACTGTCCATGTATCTGAAGCAAAAGGCAAAAACCGCGGTCCAATACATCGGCAGCTTCGAGGAAGCGGTCGCGAGCGCGGCGCGCAAGCGCGGCGTGCAGACCGTGGTCTGCGGACACATTCACCACGCCGAGATGCGCGACATCGGCGGCATTCTCTACTGTAACGATGGAGATTGGGTCGAGAGCTGCACAGCCTTGGTGGAAGACATGAACGGACGGCTGCGATTGGTCGACTGGCCGAAACTGCGGCAACAGCTGCCCGCCATGCATGAAGAGTTGCCCATCGGTCAAGTGGCCTGATGCATCCAAGGCGTCCGATCAGCCCTTGGCTGGACATACCGAAGTTGGTTCATTTCAGATAATTGCCGCAATTCTGACCGGCAACCGTCATAAAGGTTTGCAATGATCTGTTCGGCGTGTGGAAGGCGACCCGCGGGCGAACGGGATCATGATTTCGAGCTCCATTTGATGACTCTCGAGACCGAGTGGCGCGTAGCCTACGAGGCCAGCCGCATTGCCTGTGCAGTGACGCAGAGTCTACAAATCAACGAGTGACAAATGTCCGACGCATGTCCATCGAACGTTGTTAACAAGAACCACCCGACGTATCGTGATGCAGATGAAGATGCTGCTGCAGTGTTGTTGGAGCGCCGCTGGTTCGCGGCCTTCAAGGCCGCCTCGAGTGCGCGCGCCGAATGCGAGGCGTTACTCGATGCCTTGGACGCCAGGGAGAGAGCTTGGAACGAAGCCCGCATCCGGCTCGCGGAGCTCGAAATGTTGCGCGACAGCTTGGGTGAGCAACTGGCAAGCCTCGACGGCAGCGGCTGTGAGGCAATGCCGATTCGCCCCGAGGTGGCGCCGGCCTGAACTCGACCCTCGCGGCTGATTCAAGATGGCAGCAATCGCGGGTCTCGTAGGTCGACCTAAACGGAACGATCCGTGTTCCTGCGGGAGCGGAAAAAAACACAAAAAGTGTTGCGGCGCTGCTCGCGGCGAGCAGCCCGCGCATCCGCCGTCCAAAGATATTGCTGGACTTGCCACCCTGGCAGCCGAGAGGCGCCATTTGGAGCTCGAAACGCGAGCCCGTGAAATGCTCATCCGTTATCCGGATTCCGGCATGCTCACGAAGCTCATGGCTGTAGCGCTGTGGGCGCAAGGTAAGGACGCCTTGCCGTATCTGCAAATGACGATCGAATTGGCGCCCGACGATGCGGAGGCGCACACCAACCTCGGCAATGCCGAGCGATCGCGCGGTCACTTCGAGAGCGCCGTGGCCGGTCATCGGCGAGCGTTGGAGCTCAAGCCCGACTATGCCGAGGCACACAATAATCTTGGAAGTGCGCTGCAGGATCTGGGACGTCTCGAGGAGGCCACTGCGTGCTTCCGTCGCGCGGTGACGCTCAAGCCCGATTTCGCGCTGGCTCACTGTAACTTGGCAAACGTGCAGGCGCTGCAAACTCAGCTCGATGAATCCGAGGCGAGCTGCCGGCGTGCGCTCGAGCTCAATCCCGCCCTCGTCGGCGCCATCGTGCAGTGGGCCGAGGTCCAGGCGGCGCGCGGAGAATTTGCGCGGGCCGAAAGCCTCTTGAGGCGTGCCGCCACGATCGAGCCGGACTCGCCGGAGGCGTGGGCGGGTCTCGCGCGCTTGCGGAAATTCACCGCGGAGGATCCGGCCTGGTTGAAGGAAGCGCGGCGGATAGTCGCATTGGCGCAGGCGCCGCGGCGCGAATTGCATCTGCGCTATGCGCTAGGCAAGTATTTCGATGACGTCGGTGACTATGCGCAAGCTTTCGCTCATTACCGGCGCGCGAACGAACTGGCCAAGATCGGACGACCCGCCCACGACCGCGTGCAGGTGACCGCGGGGATCGATCGGCTGATCCTCGTGCACGATCAGGCATGGATGAGCCGCCCGCGGCCGAACGCGAACCGCTCCGAGCGGCCGGTGTTCATCGTCGGCATGCCGCGCTCCGGCACCACGCTGGCGGAGCAGATCCTCGCCTCCCAGGATACGGTGTTCGGCGCCGGCGAGTTGCCGTTCTGGGATAAGGCGGCCTCGCGCCATGCCGCTGCGTGCGCGCAGGGTGAGGATGAGCCTGCGCTGCTGGCCTCATTGGCCGAGGAGTACCTGAGCGTGCTCGACGGTCTGTCCGCCGATGCGCGTCGCGTGGTAGATAAGATGCCGGGTAATTTTCTATACCTGGGGTTGCTGCACGCCGCGCTGCCGCGGGCGCGCATCATCCACCTGCGGCGCAACCCCCTCGACACCTGTCTATCGATCTACTTTCAGAACTTCAGCGCCGCGCATTCGTATGCGAACGACCTGGAAGATCTGGCGCATTATTACGGCGAGTATCTGCGCATCATGGACCATTGGCGCCGCATCTTGCCGCCGGGAGTGATGCTGGAGGTCGAGTACGAGCAGTTGGTCGAGGATCCGGCAGCCTGGAGCCGGCGTATGCTCGAGTTCGTCGGGCTTCCTTGGGACCCGAGTTGCCTGGAGTTTCACCGCAACACCCGTCCGGTCAGCACCTTCAGCAAATGGCAGGCGCGCCAGAGAATCAACAAAGACTCGGTCGCCCGCTGGCGGCACTATGAACCCTTCGTCACCCCGCTGCGGCGCTTGGCCGGCGCCGATTGACCTGCGTAATCCAAGCCCAAGATGCCGGAACCAGGGGTGTCGAACTTCGAAGCCAAGTTTCTCGAGGCAGTTGCACTGCATCGACAATCTCGGATCGACGAGGCGTTCGCGGCGTACCAACAAGTGCTCGAGTGGAATCCGCGGCATGCCCCGACGCTCAACTTCCTGAGCGTCATTGCCTTTCAGTCAGGTGACTTCCAGCGCGCCTTGGAGCTCGCCAGTCGCGCCGTCGCGTTCGATCCACGAAGCGCCGGAACCCACTTGATCCGAGGCCACTGCTTCGCGCGACTCGAGCAACTCGAGGCGGCGGTCGAAAGTTATGAACGAGCCATCGCGCTGAGCCCGGAATTTGCGGACGCCCATTGGTACCGGGCGGACGCACTCGACCAGCTCGGCCGGCACATGGAGGCGCTCTCGGGCTATGACGAGGCGCTCGCACTCAAACCGGACGCCGTGGAAATACATAACAATCGCGCGAATGCGCTACGCGCTTTGAGGCGCTTCGAAGAGGCTATCACGGGTTACGACCGTGCCATTGCGATGGCGCCGCAGATCGCCGCGCCGTACTTCAACCGCGGTTTGGCGCAACATGAGCGCAAGTGCTATGAGGCTGCACTCGCGAGCTACGATCAGGCGATCATCATCAATCCGCGCTACGCCGAGGCCTACTACGGCCGCGGTAATGTGCTCAAGGACATGAGGCGGCTCGACGCATCTTTATCGGATTACGATCGGGCGATCGAGCTGCGAAGCGGCTATGCAGAAGCGTACGTCAATCGAGGCAATGTACTCGGTGAACTGGAGCGATTCGATGCGGCGTTGGCGAGCTACGACTCGGCGATAGCGTTGACGCCCGGCAACGCCTTTGCCCACTGCAACCGCGGTATTTTGCTTTTTGGCCTGCAGCGGCATCGCGAGGCGTTGGACTGCCTCGACCGTGCCATTGTTCTCGATCCCGATCATGCACTGGCGCATTTCACGCGGGGTTTGGTCCATATGACGCTCGGCGACTTTCAGAAAGGCTGGCCGGAGTTCGAGTGGCGCTGGAAGAACGAGCACTGCGTGACGAGCCGCGAGAAAAGGAATCTCCGGCAACCGCTATGGCTCGGGGAGCAGCCCGTCCGCGGCCGGACGATCCTGGTGCACTGCGAACAGGGACTGGGGGATACGATTCAATTTTCCCGCTACCTGACGCTGCTGGTCGAGCGCGGGGCGACGGTGATCTTCGAAGTGCCCGAATCCCTGCATAGCCTGATGCGGAGTTTGCCAGGGGTGCAGCACTGGCGCCAAGGCGACCCGTTGCCGGCTTTCGACTGCTATTGCCCGCTCATGAGTTTGCCGTTGGCCTTCAAGACAACGCTGGACACCGTGCCGTCGCAGATGCCGTACTTGCGCGCCGATCCGCAGCGAGCGCTCCACTGGAGGGAGCGACTCGGGGAGCGCACCGGGCTGCGTGTCGGGGTGGTGTGGTCGGCGGGTGTGCGGTCCGATCTGCCGGAGCTGCAGTCCGTGAATGACCGCAGGAATATTCCGCTGATCCAGCTGGCAGCGACGAAACTTCCCAATGTCCAGTTTTACAGCCTGCAGAAGGGGCAGCCGGCCGAAGGGGAACTCGCCGCGCTCATGGCAAGCCGCTGGGACGGGCCCGCTCTCGTGGACCATGCTCGAGCGCTGCATGATTTCGGCGAAACCGCGGCACTGATCGAGCAACTCGACCTCGTGATCTCGGTCGATACGTCAACGGCGCATTTGGCGGGGGCGCTCGGCAAACCAGTATGGATCTTGCTTTGCTTCGATGCCTGCTGGCGCTGGCTTCGCGATCGCGGCGATAGTCCCTGGTATCCGTCGGCGCGCCTGTATCGCCAGTCGCGGCGCGGGGACTGGCAAGCGGTCGTGCAGCAAGTGAGTCGTGATTTGGAGCTCTTGGCTGCCCGCCAAATTGAGTGCCCACTTTGAAGTTTCGAATCGTCTGCGCCACGCGGGAGTCGGCAGACAGTTTCGCTACGGCGACGGCGCTTGGACGCTCGCTTGCGCTGTATCCCTTCCCGTTCGTGGAGTTGCGCTTGTTCCCCTGTAACGCGGCAGGACTACCCACCCTATATAATTCGGCACTCAAAGAGCGTACCGCCCAGCCGACCATCGTCGTGTTCGTGCATGACGATGTGCACCTCACCGATATCTATTGGCCCGATCGGATCATGCAGGGACTTGCGGTTTTCGACATCATCGGAATTGCCGGCAATACCCGCAGGCTACCGGGCCAGCCGTCGTGGAAGTTCGTCGACGTGAATTTGAACGCCGACACGGCGCAGTACTTGAGTGGCGCCCTCGCGCACGGTGGCGGCTGGCCGCCGGAACGCGTCAGTTACTACGGGACCATCGCCCGGGAAGTCAAGCTCCTGGACGGAGTACTCATCGCCGCCCGCTGCGAGACCTTGTTGTCGCGCGAGGTGTCGTTCGACGAGAGATTCGATTTTCACTTCTATGATCTGGATTTCTGCCGGCAGGCCGAGGCACGCGGACTACGCATGGGCACATGGCCCGTCTCGATCGTTCACGAGAGCGGCGGCGACCTCCACAGTGCCGCTTGGAGAGATGCCTATTCACGGTACATCGCCAAGTGGGGATCTTGAGACATGCGGACATGAAAGCGGGTAGAAATGACCCGTGCCCGTGCGACAGCGGCAAGAAATACAAGCATTGCTGTGCTCAGCAACCGGGACGCGGGAATGCCGATCCGCCAATGGCTGTATTGGCCCGCGCAAAGGCGCTTCATTCGACTGCGCAACTGGCTCAAGCGGAGGCTGCGTATCGTCGCGTGCTCGACGCCGAGCCATCGAATTTCGATGCGGCGCATAACCTGGGCATTCTGGCCCTGCAGACCAGCAGGGTCGGGTTGGCGATCACCTTGCTCACTCAGGCCGTGGCGCTGAATCCTCAGCATGTTCACGCAAACGCCAACTTGGGAACCGCTCATCTGCTCGCCGATCGCCTTGAGGAGGCTCTGCGGGTATACGACCGGACGCTCGAACTCGATCCTCAACTCGCCGGCGCATGGCGCAACCGCGGCACGATCCTGCAACGCCTGGGCCGCCATGCGGATGCGGCCGAGTCCTTCGAGCGCTGCCGACAGATAGCCCCGGAATTCGATTTCGCTTTGGGCAGCATGTTCGAAGCGCGGCGGTATGTCTGCGACTGGCGCGATTATCAACAGAACGTCGGCTCGATCCTTGCGGGAGTGGCTGCTGGCCGAAACGTCGATCGACCTTTTTCGTTCTTGTCCGTGTCCGGTTCGGCGGAACGGCAGCTGCACTGCGCGAAACTGCATGCGGCGTACCTGTGCCCGCGACCGCTTGCGCCTGTATGGCGTGGTGAGCGTTATGACCATTCAAAGATTCGCGTCGCCTATGTGTCGGCCGATTACCGTGCCCACGTGGTCATGCACTTGATGGCTCCCATTTTCGAGGCTCACGACCGGGAGCGCTTTCATACCATCGGCGTTTCGCTCGTTGCCGATGATGACAGTCAGATACTCGAGCGTGCCAAGCGCGCGCTCTCGCAGTTCATCAATGTTTCGGCACTGAGTGATGCCGAGGCCGCGAGGGCAATCCGAGAACTCGAGGCCGATATCGTCGTCGACCTGACCGGATACACCGCGGGATGTCGTACTCCTATCTTCGCATATCGCCCGGGGCCGGTGCAGGTCAGCTATCTGGGTTACGCCGGCACCTCCGGAGCAACGTTCTTCGATTATCTCATCGCTGATGGCATCACCGTTCCTGGAGATTTGGAGTGCTTCTTCAGCGAGCGCGTCGTGCGCTTGCCTCATGGCTTCCTGCCATTGGGTGCCATGGATCCGAGTGCCGCTCCGCCGCCCACGCGGCAAGACCTCGGTCTGCCGGACGCAGCGTTCGTATTTTGCGCTTTCTGTAGTTCTTACAAGTACAATCCCGTGACATTCGACGTCTGGATGCACCTGCTGCGAGAGATTCCGCGTGGCGTTCTGTGGCTGCGCGATGGCGACAGCATAATGCGGGCCAATCTGCGGCGTGAAGCGTCCGCACGAAGAGTCGATCCGCGACGGCTGTTGTTTGCGCCGAAATTGCCCAGCATGAATGACCACTTGGCGCGCCATGGACAAGCCGACTTGTTCCTCGATACCCTCCCCTTCGGAGGGCACTCGACGGCTCGCGACGCCTTGTTGTCCGGCTTGCCCGTACTCACATGCCTCGGCGAATCGTTCGCCTCGCGCGTCGCCGGGAGCCTGCTGGCGGCATTGGATCTGCCCAGCCTGGTGGCCGGCACTCTCGATGAGTACGCAAGCCGCGCCCTGGAACTTGCCCGGCATCCCGAACTACTCGCCTCGCTCAAATCGCAGCTCGCGCGCAAACTACAAAATGCGCCGCGATTTGGCATACATCAGCACTGCGTGCGTCTCGAGTCGGCGTTCGAGCAGATGTGGCTGCGCGCGCGCCGCGGCGACGCGCCGGTCAGTTTCGACGTCTCTGATGCGGCTAGCCTAGGCTGAACGAACGGCCCCTTCGGATCAAGGCTTATCTCGAGCCTCGACGTGCATATTCTCAATGGGCAGATCCGCGTGGTAGCGCGCGTACGCCTCGCGGTAGGCCGCTTCGAGGTTCCTGGTGAAAAGTCGGGTATCGAACAAGGGAGTCGTGAGCCGGTGGCGGGCGAGCTTCTCCCTCAAGGCCGCCAATCGTCGCGGATCGCCGGCCAGTGCGACAGCGAGCTCTTCGTAGTCCTCGTAGGAGCAGGTGATGAGCTCGGGCAGCCGCAGGGCTGTCAGCAGACTCGTCGCAACCCGGCTTGCGAACGCTTCGCCGCTGCGTGTGAGCACGGGCAATCCAGCCCAAAGGGCGTCGCTCGCGGTGGTGTGGGCATTGTAAGGCAAGGTGTCCAAGAACAAGTCCGCGGCGCGATGCCGCGCAAGATGTTCGGGCGACGGCATGAATGCCGCAAAAATCAATCGTGCCGCGTCGATGCCGCGCGTCGCGGCTTCTCGCCGTAGATTTTCCGCCGCCGCAATGTTGTCCTGATAGAGCCAAAGCACGCTCCCCTCGACTCGCCGCAATATTCGCATCCAAACGTCAAAGGTCGCAGGAGTGATCTTGAAATTATTGTTGAAGCAGCAAAATACGAACCCCGAATGCGGCAGTCCCAATTCGTGACGCGAAAATACAACGTCCGCGATGCGACGCGTTGCGTCGTTCACCTGGTAGCTGTGCGGCATTAAGATGAGGCGCTCGTGGTAGTGATGCTCATGGGCCTGCGGAATGAGGGTTCGGTCGGCGATCAGGTAATCGATGTAATTGGCGCCCATCGTGCCCGGATAGCCGAGGTAGCTGGCCTGTAGCGGCGCGGCGCGATGGGCGAAAATGCCCGGACGGCTGAATTGAGTTAGTCCCTTCAAATCGACCGCGATGTCGATCTGCAAGGACCTCGCGAGCATGGCGATATCGGCGTCGGATTGGTGGCGTACGTCATGGAAGTCGGCGCAGGCGGCCCTTATTCGCGAGCGCATGGAGTCCTGATTGTCCGGCCCGAAGGAAAACGCCGCAATGTCGAAGCACGAGCGGTCGTGTTCCTCGAATAGTTGCGCGATCAGGTACATGGTCGCGTGGACATGAAAATCCGCGGAGAAGTAACCTACGCGAATCTTGCTGTGCCGGGGATATTTTTCGCCCTCCGCCGATAGTCTTTGTGGAAATTCACTGCGTACCCACGCACTCGCAGCGCGCCGCTGCAATCCGGGTGAATCCGACATGAGGAGGACATGGAAAGGAGGCGATGCGGGTTCGTCGCGCTCGATCCTCGCGGTCAGTGCACGCGTCTCGGCCTCATAATCATGCCAATCGCTCATCTGCATCTTCGCATGGCGACGGCTGCCGTACAGGCCGGCAGCGTCGCAGCCGAGCGCGATCGCCCGGTCATAGCTTGCAACGCTCGAGGCGTACTCCTTGAGGTCGAGCAGCGTATTGCCGCGGTGGAAATACGCATTGGCAAAATCCGGCTTGATTGCAATCGCTCGATTGAAGCTGTCGAGAGCGGCCTTCGATTGCCTCAACGTTGCGAGGCCGACGCCGCGGTTGGAGTGGGCCGCTGCATGCCGGGGGTCGAGGGCGACGGCTGCATCGTAGCTCTCGATGGCAGCGGCCGAGCGCCCGAGTGCCTGGAGCATCACGCCGCGGTTGTAATGGGCTTCTGTGTAATCGGGTTTCAGCGTGGCTGCTCGCTGGTAGCTTGCGAGTGCGGCCTCCCGGTCTCCAAGGGTTTCGAGAACCACGCCACGATTGTAGTGAGCTACAGCGAATCCCGGATCGATCGCGATCGCGCGGTCGAAGCTCGCGAGAGCCGCCCGCGCATCCTGAAGCTCCTTGAGCGAATTGCCACGATTGTAGTATGCCACCGCATAATCGGCCTTGAGTGCGATGGCCCGGTCATAGCTTGCCAGCGCCGACGTGAAGTCCTCGAGTTCATGCAAGGCGAGTCCGCGGTTACAGTAGGTCGCCGCATTGTCGGGGTCGAGTTTGAGCGATTGATCGAAGAGCCGCACCGCCCGCTTGAAATCCCGCGACTGCCCGGCGATGACGGCCAGAGCATTGAGCGCATCCAAGTTGGTCGCTTGGCTTTTGAGGATCTTTTCGAAAATTGCGCGAGCTCGCGCCAATTGTCCTTGCTGATGAAGTGCGCGTGCCTGTTGCAATTGGCCGAGTAATTTACTCATCGACGAGCGTTAGTCTACACGGCCAGAACGAGCATTAGTCTACATGGCCTTGAGTCGACGCGGCGGCCAATTCCTCGGTGGTGGCGGACGCTGCGTCACCGCAATATGCGCCATGTCATATCTTTGTAGTTTTCTCTCGTTACGTTTCCTCGTGATTCGCGATATTGCGAAATCAAGGCCGACCGCTCGTTGAGCCGCCGAGGATCGATGATGAATTATTATTCTCGGTGGCTCGGTGCGGGCGCGCTGCTGTTGGCATCCTGCGGCGGCGGCGACGGTGCATCAACCGCGCCGGTGCCTGCGGTGAGTGCGCCGGCCAACGCCACGGTCAATGCGGTTCCTACGGCGACTCTCAACGTGAATCCGCTCGTCGTGGCCGCCGGCAGCTCGGCGACGTTGACGTGGAGCTCATCGAACGCAACTTCCTGTGAGGCGTCGGGCGGATGGAGCGGCGCAAAGGCGGCGAGCGGCCAGGCGTCTACCGCCGTTTCCATCAATACGACGTACCCGCTGACCTGTACGGGCGCGGGCGGGACGAGCAGCCCGGTCAGCGTCACCGTCAATGTGGTACCGACCGCCGCGCTCGCGGCGAGTCCAACCGTGGTCGCCGCCGGCAGTGCCGCCGTTTTGAGCTGGAGTTCCGCGAACGCGAGCGCATGCACGGCATCGGGCGGTTGGAGCGGCACTCTCGCGCCCAGCGGTATGCAGAGCACCGGCGCGCTGTCCACGCCGACGACCTTTTCGCTCGAGTGTACCGGCGCCGGAGGGGCGAGCCCGCCGGCAACGGTGACCGTGATCGCCGGCAGCGTGAGCATCGCACCGGCGATCGCTGCGCTGACTCCCTCGCAAACCGAGCAATTCGCCGCGGCCGCGCCCGGCGGGGGTAGTGTGACGTGGACGGTGGATGGCATCGTCGGCGGCAATCCCAACGTGGGCATTATCGCGACATCCGGCCTGTACACGCCGGGTACGGCCGCCGGTGCTCACACGCTCGTCGCAACCAGCGTCGCGTATCCCGCGCTGTCGGGTACGGCCGTGGCGGCGGTCACCGATCTTCCAGGCGTATACACGTACCACAACGATCTCGCGCGCGATGGCGCCAATATGCAGGAGTTTGCGCTCACGGCGAGCACGGTGAATGCCGCCAATTTCGGCAAACTGTTTTCCTGCAGTGTCGACGGCGCGATCTTTGGTCAACCGCTCTGGGCCGCCGGGCTCACCGTGAACGGTGCGCGGCACAACGTCGTTTTCGTGGCGACCGAGCACGACAGCGTGTATGCGTTCGATGCGGATTCAAGTCCGTGCATGCAGTTGTGGAGGGCGAGCCTGATCGATATCGCTCACGGCGCCACGAGCGGTGAGACCACGGTGCCCGCCGGGACGACAGGATACTTGGTCGGTCGCGGCGCGGGAGATCTTGCACCCGAGGTAGGCGTGACGGGCACGCCGGTGATCGATCCCGCGAGCGGCACGCTGTACGTGGTATCCAAATCGGTCAATGCGGGCGAGAACACATTCTATCAGCGTCTGCATGCGATCGACCTCAAGACGGGGAATGAAAAGCCCGCGGCGCCGGTGGTCATCGCGGCCACCTACCCGGGCAGCGGCGATGGCGGTACCTCGGTCGTCTTCAATCCTCGAACTGAAAATCAGCGCCCGGCGCTCGCCCTGCTCAACGGCATCGTCTATGTCGCGTGGGCAGCCCATGAAGACGTTGCACCGTGGTATGGCTGGATCATGGGATATTCCTACGGCGCCGCCGGGTTTACTCAAGCGGCCGTTTTCAATGCCGCTCCCGATGCGCAGGACGCAGGCATCTGGATGAGCGGCGGTGCTCCGGCCGCCGATTCGGCAGGCAATCTGTATCTGGTGACCGGCAACGGTACCTTCGATGCGGCCAACGCCACGGTGCCGAATACGGATTATGGGGATTCGCTGCTGCAGCTGACCGCGGACCTCGGACTCTCGCAGTACTTTACGCCGTCCGAAGCCACGACCGATCCGGGCGGAGACAAAGACTTCGGCGCCGGAGGTGCGGCAGTGCTCGCCGACTTGGCCGCAGGCAGTCCGGTACCTCAGCTTCTCATTTGCGGAGGCAAGGAAGGTACGCTCTACCTGGTGAATCGCGACGTGCTCGGCGGTTTCGGTAATGGCGCGGCCGTGCAGGTGATCGCCTTCGATTATCCAATTTACGCCACCGGCGCTTATTGGAATTCGAACTTCTATATCAGCGGCGATCAAGGGCCACTCACCGACTTCGTGCTCACGCCTTCGATCCCCCAAATGACATCGTCGGTCTCGTCCGCGCATGTGTACGGCTTCGGGGGCAGCAGTCCGTCAATATCCGCTGCCGGCACTGGGAACGGTGTCGTGTGGACGTTGGACAATGCGAATTACTGCACCGGCAGAGCGCCGGCGTGCGGGCCGTCCGTGCTCTATGCACACGATGCCTCCAACATCGCCCACGAATTGTGGAACAGCGCCAGCCTCGCGACGGATGCCGCGGGCAACGCTGTGAAATTCACCGTGCCAACGGTGGCCAACGCCAACGTGTACGTAGGGACGCGCGGCAACAATACGGGCGGCGCAGCAGCTCGACCTCGACGGCCGGGGAGCTCGACGTGTATGGCCTGCGGCAATTGACGGGGGGGACGAGCGGCGCATCACGAATTGCGCGAGGCAAGCAGGTAAGCACTCAAGGCATCCACCGCGCGCGAGTCGGCATACATGCGGTACTCCGCGGCGCGAAATGAGTACACATCAAGTTCTTCAAATCGTCAACGAACGTCATACACATGTATCTCGTACGCGCGACGTTCCCGAATTTCCGGCTAATCGCCACATCGCACGGCCGATTCAAGCTCTCGCAAAATGTGAAAACCTTCACATTTCCATCACCCTGATGCCACACGCTCACCTCAACATAACGCTCATCAGCTGATTCCAAGCGGCGACGCGTGGGCAGGCCACAACACGGCAGTTCGCATGGAACATGGCTTTGGCTTAGTCGGGACGAGGCTTTTCCTCGTCGAGATCAGCGGTTCGCTTTTTTATCTAATGGGAGTCTTTTAATGAATACAGTTACGAAGGCCGGCGTCGCCGGAGCACTCGCCCTCGCCGGTGTGGCCGCCCACGCCCAAATAGCGTCCCCGTCGGGCAGCAGTTCGGACGCGATTCTGTTCGGTGAAGTACTGAACGCCGCTGGCTCCATCGTCGTGGCCTCCTACGCCGGCGACACGGGTGTCAGCATCAACACACTGCTGGGGGGCAGCTACACGGGCACCGTGCTAGGGTCGGACAGCAATCTGGCAAAGCTGTTCGCCGCCGATGGCAATGGGGACGAACTCGTTTGGGCGGTCCAGGGTGCTCAAAATACGCAGACGACGCCGACGACGTTCGTGACCACGACCACGTCGGTGAATGGTCTCAAGAATACCAAGAATGGCATTTTGGCCAATTGGGCAGCGGGCATCACGGCCGATGTTTCCACGATCAACAGTAACATTACAACAGCAGGCGGGACCAGTTCGGTCGAAGGAGCCACGCCTGCAACCGCGGGTGTTTGGGACATCACGGTTACCGGAACTTCCTCTTGGTACGGCGACCTCACCACCCAGCAAAGTCTCGGTACCACGGCGTCCCTGTATTCGGAAGTGACCAACGGTACGACTGCATCCACGAAAGGCATTGCCACACTGCTCGGAACGGTCTCGCTGTCCGCCAGCGGATTGGCGATCACCGAGAACAGCAGCCCGACGCCGACGCCTCTGCCGCCTGCCGTATGGCTTCTCGGTAGCGGCCTTCTCGGGCTCGCCGGTGTGGCGCGCCGCAGAGTGAAGGCATAACAAACCGGTTTCTTTTCGAAAATCTTAGGAGTTTTCATGAATCACAATGTCAAAGTCGCGGCCGCGGTCGCGGCAATCTTGTCTGCGGGGGTTTCCAGCGCTCAGACGAATGGCCCATCGCCTACGGCAGCGCAAAACGGTATCCCCCTCTATATATCCGGCTCCTCGGCCGCAAAGACCGCAATCCTGCAAACGCTCGAAACAGGCGTCAGTGGTGGCAGCCCAGTATTCTGCGCCGGCGTGAATTACTCGGTTTTCAGCAGCACGCCGGATCCTAACTTCTTCGCGGTGTCGTGCATACCTTCCTCCGCTGCCGGTCTTTCTGACACTGGATCGGTTTACACGGTTTGGTATCGCGCGGAAGGGGGCTCGGTCACCGGCGCATTGCCGATCATCAGCGGCGCCAATATCAAACAAATGACGCTGAACGCGAATGTTGCTACGACGTCTACCGGTTACCAAGTAACAATAGGCGGAGCTTCGACCGGCAACGGCCTCAACGATACTTTTACCAATACTTTCCCGGCTCCCGTGCAACTCGGTATCACGGACGTCGAGCCGGGAGCTTTGGTCAAGAACAATTATCCTTCGGCTTATTCGACCTCCGCTTACGGAAAGGCAACAGCGTCTCAGCTCATCGGTCTCGCTACCGGCAATTCGGTGATCCTAGACCAGGTTTTCGCCGTGTTCGTGAACACCAACGAATCGGCGCTCGCCAGCGTCAACGCGGGTCAGGGCAAGGCCGCGGGTAACCCTTCGACGACGACCCCGTCGAACTTGTCGCTGTCCGCGCAAACGATTGCGACCATCCTACAGGGGAAGGTCACCGATTGGGGCAAAGTGCCGCTGGCGGGCAGCGCCACCGGCGCCGCGGTCGCGGCCACCGGCACGCCGATTACGGTCGTCAATCGGGAACAAGGCTCGGGCAGCCGCACAGCGACTGACATTTTCTTCACGGGAGATCACTGTTCGACTGACTCTGCAAATCTACCGATTGCCTCGAGCGGCAGCAGCATATGGCCGACCGAATATTTCTCGACCAGCGACGTGCTGACCAACGCGAACACGATCCCGGGTTCGATCACGTACGCGACCATCGACCAGGCGGGCGCAAGCTTCCCGAATTTGACGTTGGTCGCAATCGATAACGTGCAGCCGTCTAACCTGGCGGCCGCGACAGGGCAATACGGCGATTGGTTCGAAGCCTGGGCGATCACGAATCCTGCAACGACGGGCGACGCGGCGACGCTGGCCGGCAATCTGGTCAGCGCCTTGCAAAACATCAGCCAACTGGGCTTCGGGCAAATCGACCTTCTGGCCAATCCGCTGCAATCGTCGGTTGCACCGGCGTTGCCCGTCACCAATACCGCGGGCGGCACCACCGCCAAGCCCATCTATACAAACCCCTACCAACGCGGCGGCAACAGCTGCCAGGATCCGGAATCTTCACTGTAAGTATTTGCAGTAATTTGCTGGATTGTTCGACGCGCAACTCAAGGCGCTCAGTGAACATGGCCTCCCTTCGGGGAGGCCTTTTTCTTTCCGCCGGCGCCGCGGCGCGCAAGGTTGCACCAGTTTTGGCATCAGAGTGAAACACTGGGCCGATAATCTGGTGGGATGGGGATAACTTTCGCAGCTAACTTGACGCCGGGCCGGCTCTGGACGGCGATTACACTGGTGGGGTTCTTGAACTGCGCTGCGCTCGGCGCAGACCTCACGCAAACCGACAAGCCCGGCACCGCCACGTCGATGGCGACCACGAGTGCCTCTGAGCAACATTTTTCCGTGATGGAGTACCGCGTCATCGGCAATACCGTGCTCGCGAACCGGGATATCGAGCGCGTGCTCTACCCGCTGCTCGGTCTGGATAAGACCATCAAAGACATCGAGGGGGCCAGAGTCGCGTTGGAAACCCTGTACCACGATCGTGGCTATGGCACGGTGTTCGTCGACATTCCCCCGCAAAAGGTGGACGACGACGTCGTGCGGCTGCGGGTGACCGAAGGGCGCGTCGAACGCGAGATCATCAACGGCGCGCGTTATTTTCCGGAGCGCGATGTCATTGCCGCGCTTCCCGCGGCCAAACCTGGGACGGTGTTGCAGCTGTCGGAGCTGCAACAAGAGCTCGCGGCGGTCAATACCGAGACGCCGGATCGTTCGGTCGTGCCCGTTTTGAAAGCGGGCTCCGAGCCCGGAGCGGTGGACCTCTCCCTGCAGGTCAATGACCACTTACCGTTGCATGGAAGTCTGGAACTCAACAACCAGGCCTCTCTCGACACCCACGCGCTACGCACCATCGCGAGTCTCAGCTATGGGGACTTATTCGGTCGGTTCGATACCTTCTCGCTGCAGTATCAGTTCACGCCCCAGGCGCCCGATCAGGTGCGCGTGCTTGCGGCCAACTATATTTTTCATCCCCTCGATTCAGGACTGCAGCCCTCGCTGCAGTACATCAATTCCAACAGCAACGTCGCGGCCGTAGGGACGCTAGGCGTCCTAGGTATCGGTGAGATCGCGGGTCTGCGGCTCGCGTATCCGTTCCTCAATGATGCCGGATCCAATCAATCCGTCACGTTCGGACTGGACTACAAGCATTTTCGCAACGTCATCAATCAGAATGCCACGACGGCCGACGACACGCCCATCACGTACCTCGATCTGTCGCTCGCGTACGCGGCATCGTGGCGCTCCGAGTTGCTCACGACGAATTTCGGCGTCTCGGCGAATGCCGGACCACGCGGTGTCGTCAACAACCAGAGCGCGTTCGGCAACGATCGGGCCCTGGCGCGGGATAATTATTTCTATTTGCGCGGCGATCTGGCATTCGATCTCAAGTTGCCGGCGAATTTCCGGATGCGGGTGCGCGCCGCGGGGCAGGCGGCGGCGGAACCTTTGATCACCAACGAGAACTTTTCCATTGCCGGCGCGGATGGCGTTCGCGGATATCTGGAATCCGAAGTGCTCGGCGATCAGGGCATCAAGGAAACCGTGCAGTTGTTTTCGCCCGGTTGGCGCGCGCATAAGCGCTTGCTTGCCGATGCGTTCGCGTTCGTCGATGCCGGGCGCACCTGGGTCATTGAATCATTGCCCTGCGAACCCTCCGGCACCGGCTTGCATCTGCGCAGCGTGGGTGGCGGCTTCGATATCTTGCCGGGCCAGCTGGTGACGGGCTCGCTGACGTGGGCCAAGGCTCTGGACTCAGCTACCAACCTAGGCCCAGTTGCGACTACCGCATGCCCCGCCTCCGGACCAGCAACACTCGCGGGGCAGTCGCGAATCTTGTTCGTGCTGCGGGGCTCGTTCTAGATCACCTCCCCGCGCTGAGGTTGCCACGGACCTGTCATACTCCATGAGTATCTTCTAACTATGCGCGTGCGATACGACCGAGCCTCGTTGATTCGCTTGGGGTCGGGTCTTCTGGTATGCGCCATCGCTCAATGGAGTGGCCGCGCTATCGCCGGCGCGCAGCTGCCTATTCCCTGCGTCGCCACCAGCTGCGGTACCGGAGTCAAGGGGTTTGTGACGTCCGGTTCGGCCTCCGCCGTGCAATCGGGCAACACGCTCTCGGTCGCGCAGACCAGCAACACCGCGACGCTCAACTGGTCCTCCTTCAACATCGGTGCGGGCGGCAAAGTGGTGTTCGTGCAGCCGGCGAGCACCTCGATCGCCCTCAATCGCATTTTCGATACCAACCCGAGCAGCATCTTCGGTGCTCTCAGCGCCAACGGCCAGATCTACCTCATCAATGCGAATGGGTTCTTGTTCGGTTCCGGTGCCACCGTGAACGTGGGCGGATTATTGGCGTCATCGCTGAACCTGTCCGACGCCACCTTCGCGTCCGGTCTGCTCGTGCCCGGACAGACGGGGCTCCCGGCGCTGCAGCCTTTTGTCGACGCGTCGGGTAATGTTTTATCGCAAGCCATCACCGTGCAAGCTGGCGCGCAGTTGACGGCTGCCGACCAAGGGCGCCTGTTGTTGGCAGCTCCCAACGTCACGAATGGCGGGAACTTGACGGCACCCGACGGTCAGGTCATTTTGGCCGCCGGCCAGAGTCTCTACCTGCAGGCCAGCAGCGATCCGAGCCTGCGCGGCCTCATCGTCGAGGTGGATGGCG
>Ga0116231_10002589_pt1 | contig 37831 bp, 18 predicted proteins | sample S1TSphgellanicum_2_FD_89695 | JGI IMG/M metagenome (GOLD analysis project Ga0116231, IMG submission 89695) | Host-associated microbial communities from peat moss isolated from Minnesota, USA - S1T2_Fd - Sphagnum magellanicum MG | ecosystem: Host-associated > Plants > Peat moss > Unclassified...
AAAAAAAAAAAAAAAAAAAAAAAAAGGCAAAATTTATGAAAACGTGAAAAAATTATCACTATTAAATGAGGGTTTTGGAAAGCATATTTTCCAGAAATTTCAGCACTGAGTGACTTATAGATTTTATAATTTCTACAATATTAACAAACGTGCTGAGATTTTACAAAAAGGCTCACAAAAATTGAAATATCTAACCATGCTCGTGACTAGGTAGTACAACAAAACCTAAAAAAGGAGGAGAACCGGAGAAGAAAGAAATACCTAACCATGATTTGACTAGGTCCTACAACAAACCCTAAAAGAGGGGGAGAAACGAAAAAGAAAGACAAATTAAAAAAAGGCAAAAAGAAAGAAAATATTCCACAATAGAAAAAGAAATATAGAGTGTGGATCAATACAAATGAGTCAAAATCAAAGTTAACATTTTAATTGTTTTTTTACAATTTTTATTATGTTTTTATTATGTGATGTCATTTTAATGATGTATTAATCATGGAAAGTTGTGCTTATCAAATAATATGAATATTAAAATTTTAAAATGAATCACGAAAATTTTCAATATCAAAGTTTGGTTTGAAAAAAAAGATGTTTACTAGTTTCGTTTGATTGCACTACTTTCATAAAAAGTCCTTTAGTTTTCATAATTAATTTTTTTTATTCTCAATTTTCTTTTAAGTAATAAAATATTATTAGACACATCTAAACAACATTTAAATCTTCAAATATTTTTAATTTTTTGTTTATCAAAATTTAAGATTTATTTTAAATTCATGAATCCTTTACAACATTTAAATGTGATGCAATTTAATGTTGTTTTTTAAAAAATTATAATTTATAATACAAAAAACTAAAAATTGAAAATGTTAACATGTTTTAATATGATTTTAAATTGTGATAATTTTTCAAGATGAAAAGACAAAATCTGGTAAATTTTATAATTTTTTTAAATTCATATTTATTCATAATTTATATATATATATATGATATACTAGGACAACTATAACTGTTATGAATAACTAGTTTCAAATTATTTTATTTAAAAATTCTTTCTTATGAAAAAATGTCAATAATCCTAAATGCAAAGTAACCAAATTGACTCATTCAAAGAAGATGAAGTTTTAGAGCATGATCTATTGATGACAAAGTGTACTTTTAAGAGCTGCAACTTAGGATTAAGAAGCCTTTGAAATAGAGTTTTAAGATTCCAAAGGGACAATCAGCTAACAAAAATCTTTCCTTAGTTAAGCAGACTTCTAACTTGTTTTAATTGAAACTTTAGAAAATAACACTTTTCTTGGAAGAATAATTAAGATGCATGTATAGGACTCCAAGAAATTTTTTTTGTGTATTTTGGGGGTGCCTTATTTTCAGTGAACATTTTTGTAGGATGGATCTTACACCTACATGCAGCCAATGGGTGGAGCAACCTTAAGATGTCCTCTGAGTACACTACAAAAATTGGAGCAAAGCTTTCATGCTTATGAGAAGGTGCACCTTGCGCTTTGCATTGGGTAAAAAGTCCAGAAAAGCTGAGTGCACCTGAGTGCCCCATCACAGAGCAAACACAGCCAACTATTCTTTTGCTTTTTACTAAAGAATACCATATAGTACAGTACACATAGTGGCAGGCATGCGGGACATTCCTAAAATGCAAAATTAGTTCATCTCATCCTTATTTGGGAATGCCCCAACCCCAGGGCTTTACAGTACACAATCAAGCTCACAGAACAGGACAACAATTCTTCTGTACCTGCAGGAATCACTTTAAGCCAAATGCTACCACCAGAGTATTGTTACAACCTATAGTGGACTGTATGTTGCGTATATGGCAGATTACCATTAGACCTTAGCCCATGAGTTATATAACACATTTTGCTGCCTTCACATTTACATAGACTACTCATCACTGATAGGAGAATTCATAACATACCTTCAAATAGATGGATCCACCTGCTATAGAAGGTATGCTCCACACTCCAATATGGTCCGCTATGTCCAGTAACTGGCTCAAGGGCACTTGTTACTGAATATAGTCGGGGTGCCCTCTTGTTGGTTACCAGAAACAGTTGAGGTGCCCTCCTGCTGGCTACCTAATCCATGTCAAACATGTTATGCCACTAGGATAGCAATTCCTTTTGTACGTTCAAGAATCATTTCACACCAAGTCCTACCAACAGATAGTTGTTACAACCTCTTGCCAGGCATGGCAGAGCACCAGTAGTGTTGGCATCATGATATTACACAACTCACCAACCATCAAAGGTCAGGTTGCAAAGTTGTGGCTTCAACAGCCGGTGTGAGACCAGCAACATTATACATGCTGTGAAAAGTGCACTTTTGTGGTGAAGTCAACACTTGCCATCATCAGCTCAACTTCATGAAAAAGTTGATGTCCTTCATCAGCTCACGTTCATGAACAAGTCCATGTCCTTCAGCATCTGACAAAGTCATCACATCATCAAATTGGGATATATGAGGATTCTGGGGATGGTCATAGATTGACTGGATCTTACAGTTTGGTAAACTTTTTGTGTTCCTATGGCTCTGACACTTTTCATACAAACATGGCACTAGCTTCAAACTTGACAAAAAGGTCATAATTTGCAGCAAACAACTGTCACTCCATTAAAATCCAAGTGCAGAGGCATTGCACCATCTTTTAGAAAAGCCTGGTTGTGTCAATGGTGGGTTTCCCTAATATTCACAAAAATGTGTCAACTATGAACTTTCAAACCTACTCAATCAAATCTCAAGCCTGCAAGGTAGACTTGCAAAGAAGAATAATAAGATCCATCAAGAGTCTGCCTAATAAACTGCTGCAAAAAGAATGTGCTTGCTCCCTCACTCTCCTTCTCACCCCAACTTCCATCCCCTCAAATCCAGATTGCTGTGGACAATATTCCAGAGTCTCTGAATGACCATGCTCTCTGCACATGCACCAACCGCAGGAATTCCAGACATCCTTTAGTACCATTTTAGACTAGACAAACCCCTTCATAGCATCAAACATATGCCCCAGAAAGTACAACTACATTCAGGTATAACAGTCATGGCATAGTGCATGTTGTCCAACCTTCACTGTTCTGCAAGCACAGGTTTGATGCAAAGAAAGAGGAGATACCTTAGCATTGGGACCTGAAGCATTGAATGTCCAGAAATCCATTACTGATCGAATCTGCCCTATCCTTAATTATGGAATACTGACATGATTTTGTATAACTGCAAAGAAACACATGGGATTCCAACTGTCAGAACAAATGAATCAATATATGGAACAAGCTCATTAGCATCTCCCAGGAGGAACTGCAACACTACCTGTGCTACTCTACAAATCCCTACAATATGTTACCTCATTAAAAATGGGTTGCTGGGTCAACTACTTCTTCAATTGTAGGTTACTGTCTTCAAACTCTGACATCTGTGTGACCCTGCAACCATGCATGTCATAAACCTGAACCCTTCCTGTTCATCTGGTTCCTGGATCAACTAGTCTTCAAGTATAAAACAGTGTCTATAAACTCTGGGATGTGCGGTGGTAATGCATCATAAACACCAATCCTTTCCATAATCTGAATCTTTCACTCTCTCTCACCATCTCCAAAATAGTAAAATGTCCAAAAGAGCCATGCTAGCTCCCATGGCCCCAAATACCTGTTGCTACACCTAGTTGGTACAGTTCAGGTTTATGGGTTCAGCTACTAACCTTAGTTTGGAAAGTTCATCAGATGATCGTCCATGATATCTGAATAGCCCTGAGGACTTGGAGCCTGCAGGCTCTGTCCTTGGTGTTGCAAGTGTTGAAAACTAACCAACTGTTCTTCTGTGGAACTCCGAAATTCCTGGGGACTTGCTGGCTGAGAAAATTGCCCATGTTGCAGGGATCCATCTCGCAATCGAAAATACTCAGCACGAGCTTGACGTGAGCGCACCATAGACTGTACACGGGTTACCGCCTTTTCCACTGCAGCTTCATTCTTCTTTCTTCCATCTTTTATAAGCTCTTCATCATCGTCGTCATCTTTATCAGGTGCCGAGACCTCCCCACTTTTGAAACCTCTCAGACCAGCACCTTTCCGGCGCCAGCGCAGCACTGCCTTCTCCAAAATACCAACAGACCAGACAAGCTTCTTGAGACGTTTTCGAACCTGGTTACCTCTGACTTGTGCCTGCAGCTTCACAACACGCTGCCGGAGATCAAGGAAGTCCCGTCGTTGTTTCCAACCTCGGTACTTTTGTTGTATGCGGGTGGCAGCCAACTGCTGCTTCCTTTCATGGTGCCCACGAAAAGCATTCTGAAATTTCTGAGCAGTACGTGCTGCCATCAAAGCCCGTAACTGGTGTGGAGTCATGCCAAACTCATCCACTTGGAGTGACACAAGAGAGTTTTCCTCCTGCTTCTGCAATGAAAGTCGTTGGGATGCTTTTTTGATCAGATCTGCTGCACGTGCTGCATTTCGGAGAGCCTGGAGTGACTCTGCAATAAATGGTTCATCCTCCTCTCCACTCAAAGTTCTCCTAATGCTCTCTCGTCTGGATAATTTGGCCACAGCGTTATCACCCGCAATATGTGACATGGCAATGTCCACAGGGTTCTCAGAGAGTGTCAAAGAGGAAAGACGTCTCTCCAAATTTATCTCTGCCAGAAACGCTGCCATGCCTCTATGGCCATTGACTGCTGCCAAATCTGCTGATGTTTGCCCTGATGGAAATGCTCTGGTGGGATCTGTCACAGCTCCTGGATCTGCACCAGCTTTTAGAAGAGCTTTTACAACTTCATCCTGGCAATATGATGCAGCCCAGTGAAGTGCAGTCCACCCATGCACATCACGGAAGTTGATAGGGATGCCTGCTGCAACCAGGGGTGCAACTGCCCAGTCATAGCCAAGAGCTGCAGCCATATGGAACACACCCTGCCCTTTCTCATCCAGGATTGAAGGACCCTTCCCCTCCTCCTGGACCTTACTCAGCAACCACTTCTGCATATGGCTCTTCAAGAACATCTGTAATAGCTTCTCTTGGAAGTTGAAGACCTGCAAATCCCCAGAGCCCTTCGCTAAATCTTGCAGGTATGACCACTCAGCATCACTCAAAACCGAATCAAGAATTATTCCATAGTCTGCTGAAGCCTCTGTGCTTTGAGTGTTGGACTCAGCAAGAAGCATGCGTGAGAGCCGGACCTTCAACATCATCTCCTCATCTGTTCTGAGTCCAGATTTTTTAGCAGCCAAGCCTTGAGCAGTACTCAAAGCACTGCAGTACTCAAATTCCCGAATTTCACTGTGAGCTTGCCGGTCACCACAAGTGACATAAAAGGAAACTCTTCCCTGTGCATGGGGAGGAGCTTTACATCTTAACACCCCTGCTCCTATCACTTCTGCAGGAACCTCAAGCTCACCAAACATGCAGCACCATTTATGCTCTTTTGATGAAGAGCTGTATTCACCAATAAACATGCCTGTGACAATGACCTTTGTATCTCCTGATGGGTAGGCCCATTCGGGTGAAAAGTCAACTATACTGTAGCGCTGATCCTGTGAGACTAAAGTACTGAGCCCTGTTTCAACCTGCATCTGCTGCGATAAGCTGTACATGTCATCGACTCCTTGATCCTCAAACATCCCTAATCCTGGCCAGCCAGACTGTGATGGTCCAGACGGCAGGAAGTTCTGACTATCACGACCAAGCTCATTGCTCATCCATCGCCCAAAGCTGTCAAATTTTGTGATGTTACCAAGCTCGGAGTTGTTGAAACTCTTAAGTTTTGAGAATCCCACCTCAGCAGCCTTAGAGTCCCACAGAGCATCCGAGTCTGTGCGTATACCAACATATCGCCGCTGTTGAGCCTCTGCAGCAGCTCTGAGAGCTTTTTGTTCAGTCACAGCCCGCAGACTGGCTTCAAGGGGTGTTTGAGGTTCCCTGCCTAGACCTCTAGGAGACAATGCCTCCAAAATACCCTTTGGAGAAGGCACCAGAGATCCAAATAGAAAATCATGACTGTTGCCAGCTTCTGGCCCTCCATCAGCTTCCAATGAACTGTTTCCCATCATTGCTTCAAGCATAGACTGGCGTGTCAATGGTGTGGTGCATTGTTCCAATATCTCAGCCCATGTGGAGCCATTCATACTCTCCTGCTTCACATAAACTGCTTCTCCACCCATCGCAACAACATTTGGGTCCTTAGATGATGATGCTTCGTTTCTCAGATTGTTCTCCAGAAGCTCATTCCAGACTGTGATATCGAAAGTACTAGCTAGAATAGAAGGCTTCAAGGATGACAGTTCAGCTGTGTTTGCACTGCTCTCATGCAACTTGCTCCTGTCTAAGTTGTCAATCTGATTCATTGCTGGCTGCTGCTGTTGCTGTCCATTCAGCTGCAGTGGAAGGTAAGTTGTGGATGGTACTCCCACTGTAGAATATACAGAAGGGAAACTCCACAGTCTGTCAATACCAACCGGACTTGAAGAAGAATCAGTAGTGGTGCTAAAAGGTGCAGCAGGAGCAGCAGCACCCCAAGAGGAAATAACCCTAGAATCTATGATCCCGCCATGCGAAGGAGATGGAGCAATTTGCTCGAGCAAAGAAGGTTGCTGCTGCTGCTGCTGCTGCTGGTTAAAAGAAGCTGAAGCACCACTACGATCCAAGGAAGACAAGTCATCAACCTCATCAGATTCAGCAACATCCCCATCTTCATGCTCCAGATCAGAGGGGCCAGAGAGATCCGGTGAATTGGCAACATGTAGAGAGGAGGAGGGCGCCGGTGCAGCAGAAGTGTGTGTATCTGGCATTGAGAATCTGCTAGCTTCCGTGACTTCTCTGTAATGGACAAGCACAATATGCTCCAGTGCAGCATCAAGCATCCAGTAACAACGCCGCTGGAAATTGGAATTCTCCTCACCATGTGCGTAATAGCAGTGCAAGACATCAACGCTACCTGTTTTCAAGCGCTCGTGTGCCTCTCGAACCGTCTTGCCATCCTTCTTCTTCCGCCAGTTGTGGCCATCTTTTCTGAAGTAGCGCAGCGTTTTCCTGTCGAACAGAAACATGGAGCCGCTGCATGGTCGCACTGGCGGTACAGGATTGAGCTTGAAACCATACTTGGCATAGTTGCTCAGAATCTCACATACCTCCAGCGGCCTTAGCCATCGACTCTGCGCTTCTGCAAGGATCTGTCGCACATCCACTTCCGATTGTTGTGATAAAGTCCGCAGCTGCCGCGTCGTCTTGTTGTCCGATAACCCGTCCATCTCCCGCCGCCGCGTCTAGAGAGGAAAAAAAACAAACTCACACACACACTCTCTCTCTCACGATCACTCCTCCTCAACCTAAATACGTTTCTTCTTCTTCTTCTTCTTCTTCTTCCTCTCTTCTACCACGCTCAAGACGCCAAAAATACAAACGAAGAAAAGGAAAACGCAAAGAACGCCAGCTACAAAGACGAGAATTCTAACGTACCATACCTGGTGCAGCTGACAAAACCCTGACGGCAGCAGATGAAGAAACCAAGCAGCGGGAGGGGAACAAAAACATCATCCACAACAAAAGCAGCTTCATCAGCGACGACCTCAAAAAAAGAACAAGGAAAAAACAAAAACAAAAAAATCGCATGAAATCACAGAACCAGAGGAGGAAGGCAGAGAAACGGGGGGAAGAAGAGAGGGAAAGGACTCGGACAGAAACGAAAAGACGGCAGAAGAAGAAGAAGAAGAAGAAGAAGAAGCTTAGACAGAGAGGAGCGACACAAAAAGAAGAAACAAAGCAAGCAAAATAGTAATAAAACTGACACAAAAAAACAGAAAGAAAACAAACAAATAATGAATAAGAAGCACACAGCCAAAAACACAGAGCTTGATGCGCACGAGAACACAGCGTTAGCAAGTGCAGACCGTGGAGAGAAGCACAAGTGTTTGCTTGACCAGAAGAAGAGCAACCCGGGGGGGGAGGACAAGAACGAACGAACGAACGAACGAGCGAGCGAGCGAGCGAAGAAGAAGACGAAGGAGAAGACGACGACGAAGACACAGCAACAGCGGTGACGGTAGACAGTAAAAGACCTTCGTGCTTTGCCGCGAGCGAGACGCAACGAAAGTTCTTCAACGCACGAGGAGGAGGAAAGGAGGGAACCCCTCTTGTCCCACCCCCCTGCCAACACACACGAGTGTCATTAAATAGCTACCTAGGTACGCATATTAACTCTCTTTTGTGATTGGTTCAATTGCAAAAAATTAAATTATTGATTCCATACTTAGACCACAATCAATATTTTTTAAATAATTTGTGTACAACTTATTATCTACTCTAGCCTCTTTCTTTCTGGTTTTTTCATTCACCATCGGCTCAAGTGTGAACAAGGAATTTGACTATTATTGAGCCCTCATCGTGGAAAAACTTATTTTGGATTTTTAATTCATTTTTCTAATGACAAAAGTTACTCAAAAACTCAATACCTTAGTTATTTATTACCTTTTTCGGGTTTTGGCACTACAGTAGCTGGGTGCTGGATAATTATTTTAGTTTTCAAAAAAAGTTTTAAAAAATGGCAATAAGGATATAAATTATGGAAATTTTGGCAATAAATATAGGTAGTCTCTTTGGTAAATTCCTTGGACTCTAAACCCTGTGATAGATTAAAATAACAAGACATTTTACAACATTTTAAAATTATTTTTTAATCCAAAAATGAGGAGAAATAATGTTCCAATGACTTCAGATGGTGCATTGTAGTACAAAATTTAGGTGCCATAAAAAAAATTAGCCCCATTCCAAAAACTTTGGCATCCAAGGTAGTAATTTTCTTAAATAAATAATTTAATTTTCTTAAATAAGTAATTTCCTTAAATTTTGGCATATCAAACAGATAATTTCTAGAAATTTTGACATTTCCAAAAATAATATAATTATGGCGGAACCTGAAAAGGCTCCCAAGACCCCTCCTTAGGTCTGAAAGTTGTGAAATCATTTTGGTTTTTTTTTTAGCCTACTAGTGTGGCCTCTATTGTTGGCCCAATTGTGAACATGATGACTATGTAATTGCTTCAAGTGTGAACAGCTCCCTTATTGATTCCATACTTTGGACATAATCAAAGATTAAAATAATTTGTGCAACTTGGCCTCTTTCGTGTTCACACTTGGGCCTGATTGTGGAAAATCTATTTTATATTTTTAATTAATTTTCAATGACAAAAAATTACTCAAATTTCAATATCTCCTGGCCTCACCTGAGGTCTAGATTTTTTTTAATTATTTTGGTTTTCATTAATCTACTAGTGTAACCTGTGCTATTGACCCAAGTGTGAACATGATTATGTACTTGCTTCAAGTGTGAATACTAGGACCCTTATTGTAAAGCTAGCTAAAATTGTGAAAAAAAACTATTATAATTTAAAAATTGATTTCTAGTGACAAAAATTACTCAATTTTTTAATATCTCTACAACCCACCTTATATATACAAATTCACCTCCAAGAAGCCCTACTCATCAAGGGATTTTCCAACAATACCAAGAGCACACTCAATTTCCCTATAATTTTTTTTTAATTTTATTTTGTTGAATTTTCTTTGACAATTTTAATAAATATTGAATAAGTATTGCAACCTATGTCTAAACATTATGAATCCATAAAATTGTGTCCAAGTAAAAAAATTACTCAAAATTCAATATCTTCTTCACTTTAGACCTAAAAATTATAAAATCACCTCCAAGAAATCAGAATCACCAAAGGCTTTCAAAGAGAAAAAAGAGCTTGCCTCAAATTTTTTGAAATATTAAGGTTTGATTTCATTGAACTTTTTTGACAAAATTGATCAATATTCAATAATTCTTGCACCATAGGTCTAAACACTAGCAAATCACCTCCATGCACCCCTACTAGGGATTCATGGAGAGCTTTCTATCGGTACCATGAGTACAATGAGGGACAACATGATTTGGGAGATCTCAATGTGACAAACAAAACAAACAACCTTCATAAGTAGATGTGTTGCCAAAAAGAATACAAGTTTTTTTGTGGAGTAAAAGCATTCGTGAGATTAAATTAAATATGGTGCTATTGAGAACAAAGTACAAGAGACACATGAGCATTGAGAACTAAAGAGCTTTGCACTAACAATATGAGATAGAAGTATAGAGAAGAAGATCATTTGGAACATACTTAGGAAGAGAGTTAAGTTGATTGGGAACATATTGGGGGATTGGGAACATTTAAAATGTGAATATTTCTTTATGATTAAAGTTTAAGTAATAAACTAACCCTTGTGATCTTCACACAAATAGATAGATTAAAAAAATATTACAATGGGATTAATTTAACTATATTTAGCTTTTTGAATTGAAGGGGGGGGGGAAACTAACCTCCTTATTCCATACTACCTTGAAGTCAAATCTTCAAAAGTTGAAGATTCGGATTCTTTAAAATAAGATGTCTCAAACCCCATTCATACCCTCCTTAACACTAATGGCACGTCACTTACAAGCTCATTCTTTTGGGGTTAATCAAGCTCCAAATTCTTTTTTCCAAACCCTAGAAAAGGGTAAAAAGCATTTCACATGTTTAATTCATGTGAAAAGGGCTCACCTCATTGGATGCTTGGAACCCATTTTCTTGTTGAGTACTCCTTTTGATGGACCAGGTTGAACCTCCACTGGTATGCTCACCATTTTAAAGTGAGGCCTTGGATGCACCTACACCGGTGCTTTACCATGATAGAAAAAACCCCAAATTTGTCTCGGTTGTTTGGAAACAGTACCAAACAAACATCCCCTGAGCCTTAGGAGCATCTCCAGCGGTGCTCAGTCTCTGACACTCTGCATAGTAAAATTGGATGACAAAAAGTCAAAACATGCCGGTTTGGTTCAGGAAAATGGTTTTTGGCTCCGTTTACGGTGCCTGATAAAATGCGCTGCAACGCCGTGCACCTCCGTAAAAGAGTGTAATAGATATGATCTGACTGTTACTGAGTGTTTTTGATTGGCCCATCATAATGATTCGTCCAGGTGGCTTCCTATTGGTCGTACCCCATCTATTTGCTGTCCCAATTTCAGTTTTATGGTGGGGTTGCAAATACGTAAATAACTAAACTTGGGTGTGAAAAATATGTTTGCAGGGTCACATGTCTAACATTTTTGGTGGGGGTTGATTATTAGGTCTAAGAGGCCTTGTATACTCAAGAAAGTGAAGGTACCAGTGTGTAGGTGCTTGTTCACCCTGACCCTTCAGTGATGCCACTTCCTAGCTATGTTTAACCTGGGCAATGTCAAATTTGGACTCAGAGACATGCATTTTCAAGAAACATAGATTTGAGGTGAAAAAATCGTTGTTACATAAAATCATCAAAATTGGTCGTATAACTTGATGCTAAGACACAAGATGTTTTCATCTCTCACTCCTCTTCAAGCACACATGCTACAATTTCAGAGAAAACATTTATGTTACAAGAGAAATCAAGAAGGAGTAATGGAGCACAATAGTCATCAACATTTGTGTTATAGGAGAAATAAAGTAAAAGCAATTGTGCATAATAGTCATCAGCACACATAAGTTTGTTTGTAATCATCGTAGCATGTACATGTGTTGGTTGTTGCAAGTCTACCATAACATAAGCACATAGTATCTATCACTCATAATAAGAAGTAGAAACAAATGCACAACAAACACAATAGTGATGACCACTTTGAAGTATAAAATCAATGAAGATTCCCATGCATGTAAGTATTCCATGTGCGACTCCATCCAATGGCATCAAACAAAAAAACCATTTGAGTTCTCTTACATTTTGCAAAAACCTACAACTCAATCAAGAATCATAAAAGTTTGTCAATTTACAAGAACCTCAAATTAATTTGAAATTGCATCGTGTGCATCAACAAATCAATTGATATTGTTCAAGAGTTGATAAAAAAACAATCAAATAACAAGAAGAAACAAAAGGGGAAGGAGAAATTGAATCCATATTGTCACATTCAAGATTAATTTGAAGTCAACATTTGGAAATCCAATCCGAAATGTCATGTCAACCTAAATAGGAATATGGAGAAGTTTTTGTGTTCATTAGAATAAAGAAAGAGGAACATTACAATTGACAAGGTATTTTCTTTGAAACCAAATGGAACCAATTGTTGGGCAAACCACATGGAAGTAGATTGTGGGCAAACCTAAGAAATGAACCCACCTACAAAGACAAATGGGGGGCAATAAACAATGACTTCCAAAGAATCTTCGACTACATGGCTAGGGTAGGCCACAATACGGAGTATTAGTTTTTAAATCCATAGGATAGAGTATTGCGTTACACTTGTCATTTCAATTTGGCAAAAAGATATATGAGTTGACAAATGAATCATTTGGGTACCAAACCAACTTTCCAACCTCCTCATGTCAAAGGCTTTATGAACAATTCTTTTAAATAATGTCAAACCACCATGAAATGTCAAGCAAAAGATCCAATTAACTTCAATGAAAAGAGTCAAAAAACATTATAAAAAGATGATGCAATTCAGCCCATAAATCATGGTATAAGCAACTTTCAAGATTGGATGTTCTCAATTTGACCCACAACAACAATTTCAAAAACAAAAATAAATCTCCGAATTCCATTCCAAAATCTTGCACCACATTCAAATCCAATGACTCCATGATTAATCAACAAAAGTTGCACTCCAAGGTGGGCAATTGACAACACATGAGTGAAATGTAACTATTATTCAACTCACAAAAGCATGCATACACAACTAAAAAATAGAACAAACTTTTATTCAATTCCATTGATCAAATTCATGTCATAGAAGGAAAAACTAGCAAAAATACAAATAGAAATGTGGCAACAACAATTTGACTACTTCAAATCTAAAACCACCACCATCAACACAATTCAAATGAACATGGTTCAAGCAATCACTAATCTAACACAAGTTTTGGGTATGACATTCACCAACAAAAACAACTTGAACAATAGTGGAAACCTTCTACAACATAATGGATCAAATTAGTTGATAGATGTTGATGAAATTGGTCACAAGAAAGATAAAAATGTAAATGATGAAAAATAAAGATACCACATATGCATGAACTAAAAAATAATCAACCGTGCTGAATTTTGGATAATGCCTATTATAAATATAGTTTTATATTAACAAGTAGTTTCATATGCTTTTTTGAATTGGACCATGTGAAAACTCATGTTTTGTTCATATGGTTTCATTTCAATTCAAGTAGTTTTTAATCCTTATTGTGTTAAACCCTTTGAGACTTCATACTCACATTTAGAAATCATTAATTCAAATTCAAAACAAGGACAAAAAATTTGCAACAATTCCATTAGTCGCCCAAATAAATTGTTAAATCCTTGTGAAAATGTTTTTCAAACAATTCCAAACAAAGTAATTTTATTCATCTAAAAGTTTTCAACTCATTTTTTATCATCATATTCTATGATGATGAATTGTGAATACCAAGTGCTCAAAATATTGATTCACATAATGACCAAGGTCTAAACCTCAGAACTAACTACTAGCATACATTGGGTTCAAAAAAAATCATCTGTAATTTGTATAATTATTCCATAAATTTAGAATATGAAAGTTGATCTTTGTAAGGAAAAAATTGCAATGACCACGATGATACACTCAACAATAAAAGCTTCATGTTGGTGCTCCATTTCAACAAAACAAAAACAACAAATGAATAAACGTAATAGACTGAACTTGCATTACAACAACACAATTCTTAAGTTTTCATACAAAGATCTAGATAATAATGCAACCCATTCACAAAAATGAAAAAAATTTAAAAAAATTAAAAATACCAAAGCAAACCTCCAATGCAATGAATATGCAAACTATGACAATCAACTTTTGACTTTTGTGCAAATGATGACAAAGAAAAACAATGTAAAACATATCTAATGTAAAAATTTCAAAGAAAAGTGCAAAACTAAAAGAGACTCAAAACGACAAAAATGAAATACTTTTTTACATTGTTGTTGTGAAATGTGAATTGCAAGAGGCTTGACTAACACAAAAGGTGCTAGTAAGTCAACATTGACATAACTTAAGATATCATGTATGAAGATCAAATATTTAAGGTTAGTGTTAATTAGCATCACATGACAAGATTTTGGCTTAACTTAGATGTTAGAACCACTAACACTAATCATGTGAACACTAGGTTTGGATGGGGTATTAATGTGGGGACCCCAAATTTCAAGTTTGTTTTTGCTAATGGGCCTCTTTGATTTGGGAATCCCAAAGAAATTTGCAAAATTTGCAAAATTTCCCCGATATAGAAATATTTACTCCAAACATATAGACTTATAAGTCCCAATATTGGCCCACCTATATAAGTTTCGGGAGGACAACATTGGGCAAAGCATATGAGACAAAGTGAGGTGCTATTGAGAACATGTCGAGGAACACATTGGGAACTTAATAGGAACACATTGAGAACTTGATGAGAACACATTGGTGACAACAAAAGTCCAAATGATCCAACATCTCCCTCCCGGGAAGAAGAAAACTGGGGCCCCTAAGCTACAATTTTTTTTTATGCCTACCTCTATTATTCACCTTTTTTGACCTAGGCATATTATGGGCGGGGACATAGTTGGGGTAAATATGCCTACCGATATGCATGAAACAAGTGTTTTCTTCACACTTTTTTTTGACAAGAAATGCTCATTTGGAAATACCCAACACACAAATCCATAGTGCCTTTACCATTCCAGTAATAATTAAACTATTTTCAATAAATGCTGATTTTTTTCAAAATTAGGCAAAAGTTCTACAAATTATATTGTTTTCTATTGTACATGGTTATTCCATTTATTCCAAGTTGAAATGGCCAGGTCTTTGAAAGAGCCAAAATTTAAGGAAATTTTAATTGTTATTGCAGGAATGAAAAAAACAAAAAACAAACAAAAAATATTTGGCAAAAACAGGAAGGAAGGTCTCCCCTAATTTTAAGGCCTACAACACCATTGGGCTACCACCCTCAAGGCTAGGAACTCTCAAATTAGGGGAGGCCTATGGGAGCAAGCCTTTGGGCCCTATACAAAAATTCAAAAGGGCTTTGGCAACCATAATCCACTTGTACTAGACTTGAAGGTCTGGCCCAAGGTTTCAAATCATGGGGTCAAGATCATCTTTTACTCTTTATCCATTTTTATTAATTGCTATTAATTAATAATAATAATTTATTAATAATAATTTATTAATAATATTTTCTTTCTTTAATTTTATTTATTATTATTATTTTAAAAATGGGGACTTGTCATTCAAGTCTCACCCAATTGGAATTTTTTGGGGACTATTTTGGCATTGTTCTCAATTATTATGGTAGTGATTTATGTTTGCGGAAGTTTTTGAATTTCAAAAGAAAAAGTGCTAAAAATCACCAATTTTTTTGGCTTTTCATTAGGATATTTTAAAGATCTTAGATGGAAATCATCACATTTTCTTCACTAAGTAATCAAAAGTAGAGAAGGATGTCTAAAGTGTCATGGATGAGCATGGCTGTTTTTTCCATTGAATTATGGATGATTGTCACTTGGGCTACATATCATTTTGGGGAAACTAAAATTTAGTCATATTTATGCTACATGGTGGTTTGGTTCCATTACACCAATTTTGTAGTCCACCTTGCATATGTTCATTAGACCAAGTTAAGGTGTGTACACACTTGGTGGTCGACTCACCAATATTAACTCTCCTAACATTGCCACTAGTCTATTTTTGTGGGGTTTTCTAAACACTAGAGCTACCAAATAACACTAGACCTACTTAACATTTTTGCTCCATGTTCACACCAAGTGCAATTTAACACCAAAACAAGGATACAATTTATCACCAAGTCACCATTGGCATAATCGGTAGCATGCTCACATGAGTGTTTGGAGGATAAGTGTAAATGTATATATCATATACCCATAATGACAATTTGCAATCCACATTAATTAGTTGGGAATGCATCCCAATGTGGGTGCATCCCAAACCTCAATGCCTTTTTTTGTAATGGGCCACTTTGATTGGCCCTTCCTCAAAATTTTGAATATATCTAAGGCTCGCCGAATAGAAGCTTTCATTACCAATGAAGTATTGTAAAAGAGGCTCCCTTTAGCCCACGTACATGTAATACAAGCTCACATTTTTGGATAAAGGACACATGACATTGAGGCTTTTATTAGCACTTGGGTACCTTTTGTGGCTTATATTCATTAATTAAATTAGTTGTGGTGCACACCAAATTTATTTTTTTTCTAGCAATGGGCCACTTTGATTAATCCATCATTAAATGTTATTTTGTTCATTGGCACCCATGTTGCCATTTTTTGTTCAAATTGTCTTTATAAAAATATATATACACAATTTTGCACCAATTTACATAGTAGGTAAGTTTAAAGGTTTTACACTTACACATCTAAGGTTAATGGGCATTACATTTAATTTTAAATGAATGTGGATGAAAGGCTTACACTAGTCTTGTGTGGTTTTTTACATTTTCAAAGAACCATCGGTCTTAGTTGTTTAAATATTTCATAATAGAAAAATTGTCATTTTCAATTCTTTGGAAAAAAAAATATTGGTTTTGGTTATTTTTAATATTATAAAAATTGTAATTTTTTAAAAAAGTTCAATTTGATTAAAGTGTATGCATTGACTAGAATAGATGTTGACTTTGTCTAAATGGGATGTTCATTTTAACTAAAGGCTTAAGGCATGAAAAACGCATGATTTTTTATTACTAATTTTGATTAAGATGAGCTTTTTGACCAAGTGTCAATTTGAACATTCGATCAAATAGGGCCCCAACCCAAAAGGTCAATCAAGATGGCCAAAATTCAATCAAATATGCCTTATTGAATTATCACTAAGGTATGTTATTAGTTTATGTGTTATGATTATTTAACCACATGTGTTTACCATGAAAACATTTGGAACATGTTAGACTATATGTTGTCAAATGTTATGCTACCTACCTACCTACCTCACCTACTCTAAGTCTATTTACGTATTTAATCACAACTATTAGCAAACTACAAACAATGAAGCATATTTCATACTTTATTCTATGGGTTCATCCATTACCATATGCTATACAATGGTTATTGTTGCAATTATTTTGCAACTATTTTGGTACCTAGGTTAAAGTATGCCACATGGCACCTAAACTAGGTTAGACCATATGTCACCAAGGCTAGGCTTAGTTGTGTGGCACACATAGGTTCAACCTAAAGCTAAGTATAACTTATGTGTCACTTAAGTTAAGGCAAACCACATGGCATTTAAATTAGGCTTATGTTCTATTAACCTATGTAACACCTAAGTTAAACCTAGGCCACACGGCACCTAGGTTAAGCCTAACCACATGGCACTTAAACTAGGCTTATGTTCTATTAACCTATGTAACACCTAAGTTATACCTAGGCCACATGGCACTTACATTAGGCATAAACTTAAATTAGGGTTAAACCTTAACCACATGGCATTTATAATAAGCATATTTACCTAAACCATGTAGCACATAATTAAGATTTTTTTTTTTTCATTTTGGGTTTAGCCTTTAAGGCCAAACCTTTTTATTGGTTCATCCAAAATGACAATTCCATTTTCATGTTTTTTGTGTTTTTTCAACATTTTTTAGTGTGCCTCTTTATATGATTTAAGAATTTGAAATGGAAACCAAACAAGATGGAATAAAGATTTTAGTCACAATTGAATTGTAATTTAATCATAATTATTAACAACTATTTAGTTAACTACCTACTAATTAACCTATTACTTATTAACCTAATTTACTACATGTTAATAAAATAACCTATTAATTAATTTATGTGGTACTTAAATTTAAACCACCTAGGCCATGTGGCATCTAAATTAGGCCTAAACCTAAACCATTTGTTACTTAAGTCTAGTCCTAGACTTAAATTAGGCCATGTGGCACTTAGGTTAAACTTAGATTTATGCCACCCATGTTAGGCCTAAATTTAGGTAACTTATGTGGCACCTAACCTAACTTAAGGCTAGGTAACCTAAGTGGCACCTAACTTAGCCTAAGGCTAGGTCACCTATGTGGCATTTTGGTTAAGTTTGGGGTTAAGCAATGTTGCATATTAATTACATACATAACCATGAGGTGGTCACATATGTGATTAAAAGGGTTTTAACATTTTACTTGGATGGAAAACCAAGAAGAATCATTGATGTCTTTGGTTCTTCACACCATTAATTGCATAGATGACGATATATATTGAAATTTATATGATTGCAACTTTATAATTGTCAAAAGATTTTATATAGTTGTAAATGAAAATTAGTTGCATGACAATTGTGAAATGATTAATTGCAAAAAAAAATAAAAATTAATAGTGTGCCCACTTACCTACCCTCATTACATGCTTATTTACATACCTTGTTTTGTTCAATTGCACAATAAATGGAGTTTGAATTAGAAGAATCATAATTTAACATGTTTGAATTTGAAAACGATTTATATTTTTCAAAAAAGAATGTTAACTTATTTAAAAATTTGTAAAATATATTAATTTTATTGAATAGATTTTGGAAAAAAGTTGAAAACCATTATTTATATATATATTTCATTTGAACAAGATTTAAAATATAATTTGAAAACATGATTCCTAGTTTTCATAGTCAAGGAAATATTTTTAAAAGTTGCACATCTTTTACTAGAAATAATATTGTGGTTTGATGTCGAAGGCATTAGGATGTTTCCATGAAATATTGGGTTCAAACTTGGAAATGTCATGTATGCAAATTTTGCACATGGCAATGTATACTATGTACATGTACATCATAAACATATAAGCATAGGTAGGGTGCAAGGTACCTACCTACTTAAATTTTATAACATATGTTGCCATGTGATCTTTGAAAATGTAATAATGATGACATATGGCCTAAATCATATTATAAATAATTATGGCTCAATTAATTAGACGTCAAATTAACAATTGGTCATTTTGATTAATTAATATTTTTGATAACCCCATAATGTCATTAAGAAAGGAAATTTCTCTAAATATCTTTAAATAATATGTTTAGAATTTTTTTTTTTCTTTCCAAAAAGATTTTTGAAAAACATGCTCTAGTGTTTTTTTAATTTCTAAAAAGGTCTTTGAAAAATATGTAGTTTCCATAAAGAATACTTGAAAAATACGTTTAAATTTTTTTAGGAGATGCGAAATTAACAAGAAAAATTAGACATGGTTGATAGAAGTTTCTAGAATGTTATTTAATATAATTTTATAGAAGGTTAGTTGGTAGAACTTTCTAGAAGGTTTTTGAATTTAAAAAAAATTCCATTGGATTATATAAATAGAAGTTTGGAAGGTAGCACTTGTCAATTTCATTAATGCAAGTTGTGACTTTATGTTTTGAGTCCATCTCATATTTAGCTTATATCATGTTTTGTTCAAACAATAAAATCATTTAATTCTTGTTCATTGCCAAGTTCTTTGTTATTAAGTTCACATAAGTCTTTTCAAAGTTGCAATTTTTCTTGTCCATAACACCTAACCAAAAAGATTGTGTTAAAATTGACTTGTCCAAAATGATAATTTGGTCAAAATGGATAGGGGGAGCAAAAAGACCAAAAGGGGGATTTTTTCCTTTTTCCAAACCTAATTCTTAAAGTATTTGAGAATTGACAAGTAAATGGATATATCAAGGTTAACAACTGAAAGGTATTTATTTCTCATTCTAAGAATTGCCCAACACTAGTTTACATTTACATTCCCATGGAGTGTAAATAATTTTCAAATTTTCATTTGCAATTACATCGAAGGTATGTCTAAAACTATATACAAACCCAACATAAATTCACACTTGTTAACACTAAGTTAATTATCTTATCATTGCCAAACTAACACCATCCCTATCATTTGACTATGATCAATGGCTAGGGCTCATGTGTTAAAATTAAAATACTTGTAAGGGTTTTTATTTTTATTTTAGGATTGTGTTTTAGTAGTTTGGAATATGTTATCACATCATCACCATGTTTAGTTGTGGTGAAAGAAAATGTAACAAGAAAAAATTTCCAAAAGGTTTGCAACAAGATGGTGGGAGGTGCAATGAGTAGAACATTGTTTTGGGCATACAAATGCATGTGTTGTAATGCATAAAAAGATAATAAAAAAATCTTTGATTAATTAGGGAAAGTTGGGCAAGTGCACACTAGTGGGATGTAAGTTTGGCAAGGATTTTGTCATGTTTTTTTCTTGTATAAGAAAAGGATACAAAATCTCTTTAGAGGGCACAAGGATGAGTGAATGTTAAGATAACCATGAAGCAATTTGGTGCCCAATTGCAAGATATGCAAAAGAGCTTGCAGATGACCACCATTTAATAACATGTCACTAAAAGAGTGAATGAGAAAATTCCTCCATCACATTTGTGTATATAATTAATGAAAAAAAACCTTCAATAAGTGAAGAATGTCAAGAGCAAATAAGAGGACATCATGATGGAAGAAAGGTAGGTGTGATTGTGGGAGTGACTTTTAAAATTCAATAAATCATTAACTTGTTTATTTATTTATTTACCATTACAATTTGTGAAAAAATTCATTAGGATGTTGCAATATTAACATCACTCAATTAGATGTTAGGTTTAATGATATTTGTAACATTGGTATTCGCCACACAAGACACCAATTAAAATAAAAAATAGAATGCATTTTAAGTTTGAATATTATGATAGATTTAACTTCGTTAACATTGAAATACCATTAAATTATTACCAAGTGTACACATTTAATTACTTTTGTTAGGTTTTATTTTTTGTTTTAGTTTCAAGGTATTATTTCATACAAACACAATAATTTCATCCAAAATGATTCATTAAAGTTTTTAAAAGAAAATTTCAAAAATAACTTTGGTTAATTTTAAAAACCTTTTGTTTACCACATCGATATTACCTCGTAGGTGGTGAAATTTGTTTCTTATTCTAGAAACAATCATATGGGCATAAGATGAACATTATGTTTCGTGAAGCAAGTGTGATTGCATGCCTTTCATACCCTTGATAATGAGAAATGAAATTATCATTATAGATCATAACAATAACTTGCCCTAGCTTCATTTGGTAATGGTTTTTTTTTAAAAATGTGTTTTTGCAACCTTTTTATCATCTAAAAGCACCCATCACAATATTATGTTTTATATTTAAAGTGTTTAAATTTGAATTTCACATGGAATCCATCATGTCCACTCTAGAAAGATTGCATTTCATTTCAACAACAAAAGAATTAAATTAAGGTCTTGCATTTCAACATTTTATTATTGATTTTGTGCATTGATTTGGGTTTTTCTTCCACTAATATTTTGAAACAAAAATATAATAGGCACCATAAGACAAATATCTCTTGGGGTAACAACACATCCAATTGGATTCAATTGATTGAATTTGTTAAATCAAAAATTCCATTCACTTGTTAATGTCTCTTCTGCTTTCTTTTACTTGTCCAACTCATGTTGTTAAATTTCCATGGTCAAGTACATAAACATTGTGTATTTAATATATCTAATTATTTTTTCATCACCATTCTTTATTTTTTGCTATAATAGTAGATAACACTTGAATTCAATAATTTATTTGGAGGATTTGCAAAACAATTATGAAAATTATGAATATTTTTTTACAAACATTTTGGCATGTGCATAATGCTTGAATATGTGAAGTATATGAGAAGGTAAATTTGATAGATGTAAAAATGCCCTACCACATTAGGATTCAATGCCCCAATGTGAATGATCCTAGAACTCTTAGAAGTTTCAAAAATGACAAAAGTAAACATGGCACATGCCATCAATGAATGTTAAAAAAGTTAAATATGTTTACAAAACTTGGAACACAATTGAAAAACAAACTTGAATTACAACACAATTTGAATTTCAAATAAAATATTAAAATATTAAAAAAAAACACCAAATTTGCTAAATAATTTGACAAACGGAAGCTTGAATCTACATTTGTGAATCAAGATTGCTCCACCGTACCCTAATTTGTAACCTTTTCATTTGGTTTTAAAAATCAAACTATTCTATGTATAACAATTACATTTTGCTTCACTATATCAACAACAATACCAAATGATAATTGTGAACTTATCCATTGCCAATGCCTTGATTTGCTTCCACATGTCATGACACTTTATACTTTTACAAATTCCTTTTTTTTTTTGGGTCATATGAAGAAGTGAAATAATTTATTAAAAGATACAATATTTTGAATCAAACATGACAAAACAATGAGCATGTGGAGCTACAATGTCTAGACAAAGTCATTCACATGATGAAGGTCAATACACCCATTTTGCATTTATGTGAAAAGTGTGAAGGGGATCTGAAATTTGTGAATCATATGTGAAGTGGGCATGGATGTTTTCATACACCATCTGATGCAACAAGCCAAAGTTTACCTCTCCATCCTAATCCAAACCTTCAATCTTGGCAAAATATGTCATAGCTTTCAACTTTCCAAGGTCTTGCACTCACAATTTATTCTTTCTTTTCTAGTTGAATAATTATGTACTTTTCATAAGGTAAATCCTCACTTCCCACAATACACAATGTCAAACAAATTCCTTCCAAAATTTGGGTGCACACACATACCACCAATGGTTCTACTCAAATAACAAGCTTTATTTCTCCCACCTTTTCCACCATTTATACAAGCCACAATTGTAGTCTTGAAACAAGGTCATAATTTTAATTGCTTTTGATATTATATTTGGCATTTGGCCCTAGTGAAATACCTAAAATTATTTTACCTTGCAACTCAACACCTACCTAAAACCACTTGGAGCATCAATTTTTATTTATTTTTATCAATACATAATGTTAGAAATACATGTCATATATTTTTAAAATGAAAAATAACAAGCTCTTGTCATCCATGTTATGTGTCTCTTGTATTGTTGCAATATCTATAACCCTCCTTCAAAGTTGATTACCATGTATGATGACGAATAATTACCATCCAAATTTTAGTATCTCAATATTACATTTTAAACATTTAGTTGAATATTTCCTAGCTATCAATGTGGTTTTTGTTTTCATAGAAATAAAACATATAATCAATATTAATTTTTTTGCATATGTTGTGGAATTTTTAAATATATTTATTCAAAGCTTAAAATTTGACACTTGAAAGATAATAAAACATGAACTTGTATCCAATGAAAAATAAATGCTATCATTAAAATGTGATATTGAAATTGCAAATTGATAGTTGAATGAAAAGGATTGTTTTCAAAAATCTAAAAATTCGTTTAATGTTTATTGCTCAATATTAGTTTATTGGAAAAACGATTTCATTTTATTTTGTAGTTGGAGGCAAGAACTATTGGCAAGATTAAGCCTTGAGTGAACCATGGTACCATGGTAGAAATCCCAATTTTTATTAAAGTGTTTATAAATATTAAAAATATCCCATGCTTAAATTAAATCAGGGTCTTTAATTCAAATCTAACATTTTTGGACTTAATATGGCCACTAAGAGGCCTAGCTCAAAAAGGTGAAGGTACCAATGTGGGTGTTGTTTCACCTGAGCCACAAGACTAATGTGCGCACACAACACGATAAAAGGCTCAAATGCTAGGCCTATAGCACAAGTTTTTTTCTGCTTTGGCAAAAGGTGAAATGTTAATGACAATATTCTCATAATTTGGTTTACCTATATAACAAAAATTTAGAAAGCTTGATTGACCTTTAACTTATTAGAGTAACATCACCGGTGGTCTATTTGGGTGAAGCACAAGATTTGGACCAACAAACGTTGTTTTGGTGAGTCAATTTGCAAAAGATCCATTGCTTTCCAAAGGCACTACACAACAAAACAACTACCTTGATTAGCTTCGTATCATGATATGTGCATGTGATTGATTTGAAATAGTATCTCATCTTACATTGTCCCATTTTTCATGTGGATGGGTGAGTTGGAAAGCAATTGTACATCATGTTGAATGTGATAAACATGATTACAAACTCAATTAGGGATATTGGTGGAGCTATTGTTAACCAACCCCTTCACCCCTTTCAATAAATTCAAAGGCATGGTTGATTGCATAGTTGTAGGTGTCATGTACATATTGATGGGAGTGTGTAAGGGAGTGCAAAGAGAGAAAGAACAAGTTCACCATGAAGTTCATTGTGGCAAAGATTGAATTAGGAAGTGCATAAGATTTGTAGAATTGTAAGTATAAAAGAAAAAACCAATTAGGGAAATTTGAGAATGAATTAGAGAGTCACTCTTTTAGGTTTTTTGATTGATGTAAGAATTTGATTAACCTTGCTTGAAAATACTTGAACAATTTATTTGGCCATGGGACAAGTCATAAATGGAGGAAGCCACCAGTTTTGGGTGGTTCTTTGATGTAAACCTCCAGTTTGATTTTTTTGAAAATTTGAAAAAAAATAATTAAAAAATAATAGGGCTCAAGGTTTAAATTTTTTTTGCAATAACCTTCAATTCTGGTTATTTGAAAAAAATTCAAAGAACCGCCAGGTTTCATGAAAGAAGCAGCAAAGAACCAAGAGTTCAAAGTCGGTTCTTTGACCATTTCTTTTTGTACATAAAGAAGAAGTGAGGTAAATGGTAAGAAGTGCCTGTCAAAGGTCCATTTACCCTACCCTTACCCACCGGTTCTTTCCTTGACAAGGGGAGAACCACCCAACACTGGAAGCCACCTCTCACACCTACTAGTTGGTTATGTTGCAAGTTTTGCTTGTGATTCTCAAAGATCATGGCTTTTCACTGCACTCCAAAAGGTTGTGACTCTTGATCACTGGATATGCAACATGAGAGAGAGAGATGTCAGCACTAGGTATCTATCTATCTCAGCTTATACACTCTAGTCTTGAGGGAGTCCCAGAGTCTCCTTCCTCTTTATATCTGATCTCAACAAGAGACACCAGAAATGATTTGCATGCAAAATTTACCATCATCTCTCTGGTCACTATTTGCTCCTTGTTGGATCTTAAGGTGGACAAATTATCCCATATAAAAACTGAGATTGATTGTTTGCAAGTTGGTTACTACATAGCAAATGACAACACCAAAATGCATAAGTAGAGGGAGGGAGCAATACAACTCATCATGTTTTAGATGGGTTTGCACTTGTTTATAGCATAGAAATTATGCTGATATGACGATGGAAGCTGGTTGATAAATTCAGCATCTTAAGATCTAATTTGGGTATTAACCAAAAATTCAGTTTTGTTGGCATATTATTATTATTATTATTATTCTCAATTTAGTGAGGTTGAAAATTTTGCGTTCTTTTCCCTGAAACCAGAAATTTCAGTTGAACTTACATTGACAAAAACAGATTTGTCCAAAAATAATTTGGCAGAAAAAGGAAATTGATAAAAAAGGCCAGTTGGGAAGAGGCACAAAGAAGATCAAATGATTTATGATGCGTTCTTCAATTTATTGCATGGCGCTTGTAGTGCTTGTATTTGGAGTCAAATTGTACCGAGAGAATTTCAGCAGCAATTCCACTGGCCATTGTCATCATTGCAATCCAAACACAATTAGTGCATTCGGGGCTACTACTACACATGGGAAGTTGAGCAAGGAGATTGAAAAGAAGTTGCATCATGATTTGAGATTACAACAATTGAAGATCTTCCTCTTGCTAGCCATCGTCGGAGTCCCTTTTTTGTATCTTAAGTATTATTGGGGTTTAGGAGTTCTCAAACTAATCATGCTTCTCTACCATTTCTTTAAAAGTGGTGGCAACACCCAATACATGATGGGGAAGAAGGTTCGGGAAAAGAGATCACAATAACAAAGAAGATGAGTTGAGGATAAGTCACACCCATTACGATTTTGTAGAGTCCCACAAACTTCATTTGAATGTTGGAACTCTCAAGCAGCTTAACATGGTGGTTTTTGTAACAATTTAATGCTTCACATTTAGAACTCTGTTTTTTTCTTTTTTTTCCAATTCAACTTTCAAAGTGCTGAATATTTAAGTTTTGGAGTTGGCAATGGGCTTTTGAAGTTTTAAAAAAACCTTTTAAGTGATGGATATATATATATACACATAACTTGGGCTTTCAGATTCTAGTACTATGGACTCATAAACACTTTGTATTTCTGAAAGTTTCAACTTTATGATTCTCCAGTATTTGAGAGTTATTTCATATTGAAATGTAGGCATGAAAAAAACTTTGTGCTTTATAGGGTGTGTGTCTAGGGCTTTCCCCCCCCCCTAACTTTGTAATATTAAAAGGTTTGCAAAATTTTCCCAAATTAGTTGAATTCAAACACATTTATCCAAGATTATTCCAAATTTTTTGCTCTATTAAAATGACAACTTTCTTTCTGATTTTCGACATGACATGTAAATTGATTTTCAATTTTTTTGGCAATTCCAAAAAATAATTAATTTGTGCCTAACCAGCCTAAGGTACTATGGTAGTTGGTATCTGATGTTTTGTATTTGTATGTGATTTTAAATTTGTATAAAACTCACCATGTAATTTATTAAAGCATCTGTAACCATTTCAGCTGGCATTATTCTTCTTTAGCCATCTGAAATATGAACCAAAGACCAAGCATAAATTGCATTGTAAGTACTACTGTAGTACATTTTCAGGTTTGGTAGTAATAAAATTATTTTTGGAAATGTTGAATTTTTAAAGAAATTATATGTTTGAAATGTCAAAATTTAAGGAAATTACAAAGGATGAAAAATTACAAAAAAATAGTATCATTATGTTAGAGCTTTCGAGTCCAGGAACCTACCAAAGAAGCTGCCTATATTTATTGCCAAATTTTCATAAATTATTATTTTTTCTGCCAAAAATGAAAATTGAAAAATAAAATAATTATTTTGGCACCCGTGTACCAAATCTGAAATTTACTATGGTGGGGGGCGGGTAAATGACTTTTTTGGAAAACATGAGGTGGGAAAGGTATAGAGTCTTTGAATCGAATCCGGATAAGGGTAAAAAAACAAATATTTTCCAGTTATTTTACATATACCCTGCGGATATAATCAAGTAGATGTAAGGTAAAAAGGTAAGGTAACTGGAAATATGTTTGATAATGTATAAAATTATGGCACAGCCAGTGTAAACAGCACCCACTGGTGCACCATCCACTGGATGACTGTTATTTGGACTCAGTTGTGGATGAACCTTAACTACTGAGTTAATATCTGGTTTCACCATGGTTACCAATTATGTAAGAAGTGGGTCCTATCAATAGCTAGACAGGTAGCAAAATTGGTGACTACTAGGTATGTAGATGGTTCATAGTTCATACATAAGGTAAGGGCTTGTATTTAACTACCTATCTAATTGTTTGTTAGAGAGGTAGTAAAGAAAAGCAACTGCACTAACTGCCTTGGTTAACTAAAGGAACTGGGAGCCAACAGAAAACTGCTTACTGATCACTTACCATCCATCCATCCATCCATCCTTCATAGCTGTTTGATGCTTGGCCCCCCCCCCCTATGGCAGATTGCAATTTGGCAAGTGACTTTAAAGACAAAAAAATGTCCACTTGTTCTAATGCAACAACTAGCATGAAGTGTAAATGAGAGTTGTCAAGTTGCCAAACTTTATGAATAAAAGAGGCAGCTAGCTATCTTGAGAGGATGCAAGGAAGTGGAGGTTTAGAATGATGAGGACTTTAGCCCAAGTTGAGGCAGCTAGCTATCTTGAGAGGATGCAAGGAAGTGGAGGTTTAGAATGATGAGGACTTTAGCCCAAGTTGAGGCAGCTAATCCAAAAAACACCTTTTTTGACTTGTGGGTATCTAAATTCTCCCTGCATTGGAATTCAGATTCAGATTCAGCATTCAGCATTCAGATTCTTGCTCTCTCAAGAATGCTGTGAAACAACCAAGTTGTAGCAAATGCTTAAGGTTCACAACTTCAGTCAGATTCGCAAAGTCAGGAATCATCATCACCCTCACAACTATTGCTTCCTTGTCTGGAGGTGCACAATTATATAGAAGCGAAAACACTTCTCTTTGAATCCTTTCTAGACTCAAAAGCTCCTGATTTCCCAGTCTTCAGCATGATTGTATAACCATGAGTGACAACTGTTGCCAGCTCCATAGGATTTGGGATGAACTTGGAATGTGCATTTGCAGCACTTGTGTCTCAGCATTAGCTCTAGTCAGATTTCAAGAAGTCTCTCTAAATAGGTTTCTATCACCATGTCTTCACCAGACCTTTCCACTGATCTCTTTCTCCTCCCTCTCACCATGTCTTCACCAGACCTTTCTACTGATCTCTTTCTCCTCTCTCTCATCATGTCTTGACCAGACCTTTCCACTGATCTCTTTCTCCTCTTTCTCACCATGTCTTGACCAGACCTTTCCACTGATCTCTCTCTCCTCTCTCTCTCTCTCTCTCTCTCTCTCTTTATTTCCTTGCCTAATAGCATCTCAGCAATGCCCAGTATGTGACCCTGCACCCGAAATCTTGGATAAGGATTATCAGTCAAATCCAGTGAATCCCTTGGAAGACTGCTGGACCCCTGAAAAGTTCACAGATTTTTTCCCTGGAGGGTTCCGCCCTGGAACACTCTTGAAAACCCAGTCAAATCATATTTATTGACTGCACCTTGTTTCTGATTGGGTAGATAGTTTGATTGGTCCAAGTGGGTTGCTATTACCTAGTAGTCTCCCACCTACTTGGAGTCCTAGTTTCAGTTTTATGGGTGGGGTTGGAAAAAAGTTAGTAACTAAAATTTTGGATGTGAGAAACATTTTTACAGGGTCACACACTGAGCGTTGGTTGACATGCTCTGAAGAATTTGGTGTCATCTGAAAATCTTCTGCAACGACAGCCAAGAGTTGATGAACAATTCCAAATCATCATTTTTGTGATCAGACATTATTAGGCTTGATGTTCAAGGACCAAGCATCAAGCTTCTTTCTTAGTTTGTTGCTCAAGTCAAATTCTCTAATTTGACTTGGGTGGGTAGTGTTTCAGCTTTTGATTTTCGGATTCCAGTCAAAAAAATTCTCAGTTGTTTTGTGTAGCTTGAATCCCTAAAACATGGTGTTCTTTTCAGTCGGCTCTCTTGTTGCAGATGGGCGACAAATACATGTGCAACCATTTTGGATCGATTGGACTCAAAGCTGGTGGCAATAGGACTTTTGATCACCATGGCAGCCGCAGTTTGATTTGGTAGTTTCCAGTGGAAGCAGCCCACCAGTTGACTTCCATTTCATGCCTACAAAAGCTTGATCTGATGTTTTCATGCTTCCCCTAATTTCACATTTACAACATCATTGGCATAATTCCTTACCACATTTCTCTTCCCAATCTCTACACCTCAACTGATCTGGAACCTTTGCTTCTATAATCTACAACATTTAAGAAAAGGTTGGGTACTCATTGGGTTCCAAAGTATGGAAATGGTTTGGAACACTTTCATGTATTGCATCAAAAACCATGCAACATCACTTTTGAGAGTGCTCAAATAGGTAACTCCCATGATCCTCCTCCAAGCAAATCAGCAGAAATGAAGAGTTATTCAGAAAAGAGGATTTTCACATGTCCCAAGATTAGCACAACATTCAAATGCAAGGGGCCATTTTACTAGAAACACAACAACAAAGGGGAAACCACTGAATTAGAATGTTAAAAGTTTCCCCCCACACAACACTACAAATGAATGGACTTTTGACCTAATTTCAAACACATGTTTTATTGATGAGGAAGTTGCAAGTCAAAAACATCTTCAGTAAAACATCATGTTTTCCACTAAAAATCATCACCACCACCTTCAAAGCCCATGATGCAAACACATTGTTCACCAACAAAAGGGGATGTATGTATCATGTGGACTGAATATACAAACAAGTTTCAAATTTATGGAAAAGCCAAAACAAAATGGTTCATCATTTCATTTGTTACTAGTGTGGCCTGTGCTGTTGGCCCAAGTGTTACCACGTCCTCAACTGATTTTTTCCTTCCACAACCTGTTTTTTTCGAATTTATTTGAAATTTCAGCAATGTAAATCACTTAAAAATCAATATCTCCCATATTCCAAAAATAAATTTTACCAAATAAATTCCATTAAATCCTGCTCATCAAGATCTTTCCAACAACACCAAAGGCACATTCCAATTCTTCCAAAATTTTCAGTTACAATTTAATTTAATTTTAAATGAAGAAATCTTTCAGTATTCAAGAACTTTTGTACTACAAGTCCAAACATCATGGAACCAAGCCCATGCACCCTTCCTCGTCAAGAGGTTTCCAAAGACACCAAGAACAAGATCTGAAGCATCTCGGTTCGGTGGATCTCATAATTACAAAACAAACTACCTACCTTCCTTCATAGATAAATCATAGTAAACAACCAACAAATGGGGGAAATTGAAGACAAAATTCAAAACAAATCATGAAAAGAGAGGTCCGCAAAGCACAAGTTATGGTTCAAGAGTGGTTAGTAACTTGGGCTCCACATTGATATGCATTACACCTGATGATGAAATGACAAAATAGAAATAAGGGTTTACATTTGAAAGCTTTGTTATTTTTAGATATACAAAGGATTCAAATTGTACAAAAGATTGCCCAATTATCATCCAAGGGGAGATTTAGTTAGTCATCCTTGTTTTAATTCATTAAATTTTGGAAGCAATTAGGGTGGATAAACATTAAATGAACTAAGCAAGTCGGGTTTAAATCCTTGAATTAGGTATTTAAAAGAGAAATTTTTATTGGAAACTAGCTTAATCTCAAAGAAAAACAAGATATTAATCTCTTGAAATAATCTCAACATATTGAAATGAAATAACACATATTTACATTTGTATCAAATTACATGTAAACATGTGCATGAAATTGGAGAGACACAAATATTTAAATTTTTATTTGAAAGGACCAAAAAAATACCAAAAGACATTGAAAAAAATAAAGAGGTTTGTTTCTCTTTCAATATCTTAGGATCCATAAGGACATTTTGAAACATAACAACTTGTAAAATGTTTATTTTTAAAAATTTCCAATTTGGAATCGACCTCTAATAAATTTGTAGTTTGGAATTATCTTTTTCTACGACCTAAAACTATAACCCATCCCACCTAAACTACTTTCAATGAAATTATCATCACTGGAATTAATGTAGTCACACCAAATGTACATCTCAACAAAGGAGGAAAAAATTTGACCAATTGGTGCATTGTTTAAATTTGGGAACAATTGCTACACAAGACCATTTTCACATTTGCAAGGTCTTATGAAAATATGTAAAAACTTTTCTAGAAGATTGTCAACATCACATCTTTTAAGCACTACTAAAAAATGTGTGGACAAACCATTACAACCAACCACCCAATTCAACTTTGGGTGCTCTTCACATGACACAAACCATTCATGATTTTGTTGAGTGAGCAAATCCCACTAAAAACTCACCAAAGTGGTCATGTAGTGGAAGGCAATGGTGGTTTAGGAATTTTTTGCCTGAAATGCCTTCGGGCATGGTTGAAAATTTTCACCTCCACCTTTTCAAACCACTTGGGTGGTTTTTCTTAGTGGTCATTCCAAGCATTGGGCACAAGGTTAATCGCCTTACAAGGTAAGAAAGTAGATAGGTAGGTAAATTATATTGAGGTTAAGGTAATTAATATATACTTAAGTTAGGTAGAATAGGATATGTACTTTAAGTCATTATTAGAAATTTTGGGTTTTGCAACTGTCGTTTGTAAGTAAAATTCAGTTACATGCAACACTTGCAATTACAAATTCGTGTAGTTGCCTAAGACAAGTTGCACATGATATTTAATTGCATGCTACACTACGTATGCAACATGTATGTACAATGTTAATATACATGTTCATCCATACATACCAATCCAAATGTAGTTGCACCTTATGTGCAATTCTAATTACAACTATAGTGTAACTAATCAAAATATAAAACATGTTTCAAATTGAACAACTTACATTTGGACACATGTCATTTTTAAAAATTATTTTTGTGTTTTTTTAAAAAAAATTCGTTGGATTAATTCCAATTGTTAAAGTTTTTGCCACTAAAATGATGACACGTGGCACACCATGGAACATTCATTGACCATTTGACACGTGTTCATTTATTTAAAACACCAATAATATGGTGACACATGGCCATTAAAGCCCACCTATTTTTAAAATTTTAAATATTAATTAATAAAATATAAATAATCCAATTTAAGCCTAATAAGATGTTGACATATGGTGCCTAAGTAGGCAGGTAATTATTAAACCCTACTAGGTAACTAGGTTTACTTAAGTATGTAAGTAGGTTGAAAAGTAGCTAGGTTTAGGCTATATAAATAGGTTTAAAATAATCTGATTTTATTTTTAGGTTTAACCATTTCATAAAGGTCAAGCTTTTTTTTATTCATTCATTTCCAATGACACTTGGTATTTTGTTAGTACATAGTTATTGCCCCTAGTTATATATTATGGAATCCAAAAGATATGGGATAAAAAAAATTCCATTTAAACTTCATTAACCAACTTAATTGCACATTAGATGCAACTACTGTATTAAAGTATACAAGCCCAAGGAGTGTTCTCTTGCTTCTAGTGTTGCAACAAAACTTGAAGCCCTCCTCGTAACACATCTAACAAACCAAGAATTGTCGAAAACGGATTATAAATGATAAAATTATGGCCCCTTAAAGTGAAGGGGATCAAAAACTCAAAAAAACAAACCACTAAAAACTATAAAGGCCAATTCTTAAACACCCAAAAACTTCCTTCTATGTTGTTCTATTGCTATTAGATTTCAAAGATGATTTATAATTTCCAGTGGTGTTCCTATAACACTTTAAATCATTTAAAATGAATAAGAAACAATAAAGTTATGAGGTTTGAAAATGGAGGGGCCCAAAGAGAAAAAAAAAAGAAAAAAAAAACAGTTTGTAATTTGGAAAGCTTATTTTTCTTCTTTCTTCTCTTGTTAATTTTTCAACACTCCTTTTCTTTTGCACTCCAATAATTTAGTTTAGCCATAATTAGTTTAGTATAATTTAGTTTAGCCTAATTTAATTTAACCATAGTTAGTTTTAACCTAATTTAATTTAGCCATAAATAATTTAACCATAATTCATATAGCCTATTTTAATTTATCCATAAATATTTTAACCATAATTAATATAGCCTAATTTATTTTAGCCATAAATAATTTAACTTAAGTTAATTTAGCCATATTTAGTTGGGCCTAATTTAATTTAGATTAATTTAGCCAAACTTAATTTAACCATAGTTAGTTTTAGCCTAATTTATTTTAATTTAGTTTAATTTAACCTAACTTGGTTTAATCGTGGTCAGTTTCACCCTAATTTAATTTAGTTTGATTCAATTTAGCCATAATTAATATAACCTAATTTACTTTAGCCATAATTGGTTTAACCTAACTTAAGTTAACCATAATTAGTTTGGCCTAATTTAATTTATCCATAATTATTTTAACCTAATTTAATTTAGCCATAATTATTTTCACCTATATCAATTTAGCTTTGGTTAGTTTATCCTAATTTAGGGTTATTTAATTGAGATCAGCCATAATTAGTTTAACCATGGTTAATTTAAGTTTTTAGTTAATTTAGCTTAGGTTAATTTAAGCTAGCTTGAGTTAGCACATGTTTAACCTTAGTAGTAAAGGTACATAATACTAGTATACATAATCTATGTAGATATATTAAGTATATTAATTTAAGTATGTATAGGTTTAGGCCATTATTTTTATGACACGTGTCCATGTCATACACATATAATTACACTTTAGTTGCACACATAACCATATGGCCTAAAATTATATAATACCAAATTTGTAGTTGTAAACATGATCAAAATAGTTGGAAATAACAACCAATTGCATGCTAGTTGCATAGTGACTAATTGCAAATGATAGGATTTCTAATAGTGAGTATGTTTATAACTTATAACGAGGTTAGGTGTATCATAATTTATAGGGTAAGTATATGATTTTTTATGTACCTACCTAGGTATATAATGATTCGTATTTATGTTCAGGTAGGTTAAGCCTACTTAATTACATGTAGCTAGCCTAAATATAGCCTAACTTTTACACACCTAGTTTATACATACTTAAGTTATATGTATTTAATTTATATGTACATAAAATCTACATACTTACTTTATACATACCTAGCCCTATATATAATTTACATTATCTAAATACCTTACCCTACTTTGCCTATACCCTACATATATCACTATGCCAAAACTTAACATTTATATTGGGACAAATTTGGCTAATGAGTATTTTCTAGTTATACAGTTACATATGTCATGTTTTTGTGCGTAGTTGTATTCTTGTAACCTTAGATATGACTACATGACTAAAAGTTTTCATGGATATGATTATGTCATTAAAAATCTTCTTCATGAACACCAAATAATTATTTAATAATATATAATTTGAAACATTAAAAACTTGTGAATTAAAAGGGAAAATAATTAGAACATAATCATATGTATATACTTAATAAGCATATTATAAATTTGTAGATGATCAAACACATAATTAATGGGCAAATAAATGACTAACATTTTATAAATTTTAGAAAATTTGCTTTAAAATCACTAATTATTTAATGTGAATTTATGGATTGTGGTTTTAAAACATTTGGGGGGATTTTTTTTTGAAAAGATTCCCAAAAAAATGGAAAACAATGTTAAAGTTTTTGAAACCACAAAATTAAATAAAAATTTGATGCCTAAAATACAATTAAAACATTCAAGTTGGGACTCTTGCACAAATGTTTAAATGAATATCTTCTTTGAATTTCTTGAAATTAAATAATCAAATATATTCTTATTAATGATATCCAAAGAATTTTCTTAAAAATCCACATGCCCCAAAATGGCATTGTTTTTCATGTTTCCATGTGAAGGGTAGCAAATAATATAAAATTTGATCTTTATTCATTTATCAAAATATTTGGTCATACAACTTGGAATTTTTAATAATTTATATTAAATCACATTTAATGAACTAAAGAGAACATTAAAAATAAGATTAAAACTTACTACTCAAAAAAACATTTGATAAAAATTATGAAACTAAAAAGCTTGTGTGTAAATTAATAACTATGACATTTAAATAAATTTTATAACATTTAAAATAATTTAGAATAATATTATATGTTTCATAGATAACATATTTTATTTTAAAATATTTTTTATAACTACAAATAAATATAACATAACATTTATACAATTTTTATTGATTTGTTATATTGTTGAAAGGTGGGGAAACACATACGCGTGCACACTTGCACACACAAACCCAAAAAACCATGTTGATTTAAAATATGTTTATTTACAAATCGTTTTATGAAAAAATAAAAATAAAAATTCAAGATATCATTGTTTTTCAAATGTATGAAATAATGAAGATTCAAATGCATTTTCAATCAAATTACTTGACATTTTAATTTTATATTTTTCATAGATGTTTAGATTTTGGAAAATTCTTTTAAAATGAAGTTTATTTATTTTCATTTGGACAAAGTATGAAAAATACAATAATGGTCAAAGTTGGGTACTTTTGTGTGGGACAATGGATGATGTGAGATAATTTTGTAAATTTATCATGTATCCTTTGTCAACAAGTTGAATTTTGTAAACTATATAACTAGATGAAAAAGTAATAGTCTACACACAAAACATGCATTAAATATACTCAAAGTGCAAATATTATTTGTTATGAGCCAATAAAAAAAGTTTGTGACCAAAAACTAAATAGGATGCTACTTACCTACCTAGTTAAGCCTACCTACCGACCTATTCCTACCTACCTAGGTGGCTTATATCTAGGCCTAGTTTAGTAGCCTAGTTTTAGGTTTCGGCTTAATTGTTTAGGTTTAAACTTTAAGGTTCCTAAACCTACTTAGGTACCTAGCTTTAAGCCTAGCTTAGGTTTAACCTAAATCATTTAGGTTCTAGCCACATGGCATAAACTAGGTGGCTAATGTTTAAATGCCACATGGCTTAACTTGGGTGACCAATGCTTAAATCTTAGGCGGCAAAATTTGAATGGTCGATGTTTAAATGCCAGGTGGTAGAACTTGGATGGTCAATGTCTAAATGCCACAAGGCATAACATGGGTGGCAAGTGTCTAAATGCCACATGGCATTGGACCAATCAAAATTATGTTTGACCAATCAATCAGGGTTTGACCTTAATGACATCCACACAAAACCACCCATAAAACCACTATACACTTGTTATACACTTGTATACATTTGTTGCTCAGACATTTAAAAAAAAACCATTATTAGTTTTTTTTTAACCAAACCACCCAATCACCAATTCAGTGGTTTCCTTATCCATTGGGGACCAACCATTACCCTAAACCATTAAGCCTACTAGAAACCCACATAGTGGTACCAGTACAAATTGAGTGGTTTGCATAATGGTCCAACCACATATAGTTTAGCAATGAAGAAAATAATGTGAGCTTGGTTAATGAAAAAAAAAAAAACTTGGCCTATCCATAATGAAAAAATATTTAATTAAAAAATTAGAATAAATATATTTTGTAAAAAATAACAACTAAATTTCACTTGTGGTCATAAAAAGAAGAAAAATTAAAAAGGCTACATCTAAGGTAGTTAGGTTAATCATTGAACACATGAAGATTCCAAACAAATTCACACATTAGGAATGGTTTTTTTGGGTAAGGAAAACTTGTGCCTCATTTTTGGGCACATCCACAGCCTCAAAAATCAAGTGATTTGGTGAAAAGATGCAAAAATTATGCCTCCCCAAAAGAAATGTCCATTGGATGGAATTTTTTAAAAGCAAACATTTGTTTTTTGTATGAACAAACATTTTCTCCTTCCCAATGTGCATTCAAAATTTGAAAAGTGGACAAAATTTGACAATTGAGAAAATGGAATTCAACAAAAAATTAATTCATTTTTTAATTTAAAAAAATTCATTCTCCATCAATGGAAAAAATCACTACCATAATTTTTTAAAAAATATCTACAATCATGGGCAAAACCATGTTTGTAAAAATATAGGTTGCAATATATTGGTTGTTGGGTAAAAATTATAAGTTAATTAGTTTTTTTAAAAGGTACATTTTATTCAAATAATCAATTTAATTATAATATAAAGTATGTAATAATCTGAAATAATGGACTGTAATTAATATAAGGTGGCTTTAATATGTATATATTAGAAAATTAAATAATAATAGTGTGATAAAAAATAGGTTGGACAACTATTTAATACCCCCCCACCCCCAAATGGTCATTTGATGCATGTAGATCCCAAACTTTGCATTAAATGTCCCCCCCCCAAAGCTTTTAACACCTTGGGTTTGGTGCACTTGCTTGTATAAGATAATCTTGTGTTGTTTTATCTTACGTTATTGATCATGGTCATTGATTTTATGTCCTAATTCTGGTTGTTGTCTTTTCATGCTCCTAATTGTGGTTCTTACCTTTTCCATCCCAATCATAATCGTCGCCTTTATTTATGTTCATGATCACGGTTATCATCTTTTCTTATATTCATGATCATGTTTATTGCATTCTTTTGTGCACACCCCCACCCTTTCTTATGTTCATGATAATGTTCATTAGTTTTTCTTGTGTGATCATGTTTGTCCTCTCCCCAAATTTCTATCTCCTTTTCATGGGTTGGTGGTGTGTTACAACCTTGCTACAACATGACCCTTGGATTTTTGTGAAACAATTACCATGGGTGTGCTCACAATCAAATGAGCCAAAAAGGATGTTGGGTGACAAAAAAAAAAAAAAAATACAAATAAAAAAAATATTTAAATTTATTTATTTAAAAATAATATTAACA
>Ga0116231_10002590_pt1 | contig 37824 bp, 31 predicted proteins | sample S1TSphgellanicum_2_FD_89695 | JGI IMG/M metagenome (GOLD analysis project Ga0116231, IMG submission 89695) | Host-associated microbial communities from peat moss isolated from Minnesota, USA - S1T2_Fd - Sphagnum magellanicum MG | ecosystem: Host-associated > Plants > Peat moss > Unclassified...
AGGGGGGGGTGGGGTTCGTAGGTGGTAGGTAGGAGGGGGGAGGTAGGTTTAGGGTAGGAGGGGGGAGGTAGGTGGTGGGTAGGATTGGGGAGGTAGGAGGGGGATAGGGGGGGGGAGGTAGGTGGGGCAGAGAAGAGGTGAAAAAAAAAAACACCTCGGGCAGGGAGGATGTTCATCCGCAAAACGGGCTGAACGGGCTCATCCTCAACTGGTGCATTGGTGGCTGCTAATTCACTCCAGCCCTGGAAGTGATAGTAGAGAGTCAATTTTTGTGAATAGTGACCCTCCCAAAATAGGCCAAACAACAGGAGCAGCAGAGAGATTTAACAAAAAAAGTTAAGCCTAAGTCTCCTAAACTTGAAAGTTTTGACTGAGTAATCTGCCAAGCATCACTGATCCTTGTATTGGAATGCCTGAGAGAATACATGGTCCAGGGTTTATGGTTTCACATTACTTAGTACTATTTGATTATGCTTGATTCTTGCTCAATCCGGCAACAGGTCACAAGAGTACTGCCATCTTAAGTTCCAACAGATTCTGCTCAACAGTCTGAGATTCTTTCAAGATGAATTCTGGAGGTTTTGAGCTCTTTCCCTTCCGCCAAATGACTGTTTTCCAGCCTGTTTGTGCTTCTGTGAAGCCTACCCAGTTTCATTGGAGTGGAAGCTGGATGCTGAATCAAGAGTGAAATTCTTATTCTCTCATTCAAGGGGAAATGCTAGGAGCTCCTTTGTTGGAGCTGTCCTGGTAGATTAAACAATTGCCAGAACCCTCTTTCACAGCCACAGATGAGATAATCTAACTGATGCACCACAAGTTTGGAGGCAGGTGTGTTGATATCAGTTTTGTTTTCAGGATGCCTAGCTGTAGCTCCTCAGAGAGAGTCACTCTCTTGCTAACCCTGTCCCGACCAGCAATATGGTTGGTAGGGAATATGGTCATCTGTGTGTTCAGGGACCATCAAGGGCTTAGTATTCCTGAACATGTAGAAACACATGTATAACATGTCCCTAAATATGCAAATGTCCATTGCTGTTGTTCAAACTGCTCCTTAATTTTTGGTTTGGTTTTCTCTTCTCTTTAGGGTTGAATGTTTTCTTTTTTCATGCCTACCTATTGATTGTTGCTGTTATTTATTTCAGATCTTATATATATATATATATCCTCATTGTCAGGTCATCTCTCAATTCTATTTAGGTTGATTTTAAGTGTAGGTAGCAGAAATTCACAGCATTTGTGATGATATGGATAATATTGGTTCTGCATGCCTCATGTGGACTCCAATATGCTGTGAAAGTTGGAGTAGTCAACATTCAGTTTATTATGTTCTTAAGGCTTTGTATCACCAAAGAGTTCAAATGGGGAGCTTGATTTGTCTGCTGAGGGAAAAAGGTTACGCTCCAAAGTTTCTTTTAAATCAAACAAGAGGCTGGTTTTGACAAAGCCAGATTTCTGTTTGGTGTTTCTGCAGTTGGGATGTTCAAAATGACCATTTCAAAGGCTTTTCTATCCTAAGTGAGGACAAGTAGGCAGCTTTTCTAAAACTTTATCCTGTAAGTTCTTGCTTGCAAAACTTTCCTTCTTATTTCTCTCTGTTTTCTTCCCCCTTTCTTTTTTGGGATTTTCCATTTCTTGCCCTTCTCCCTTTTTTCTTTCTTTGTCTTCATATTCCTTTTTTCTTTGAAGTGTTTTTGGGTCTTCCATCTTATGTTTTGGTGAGCTGGGCAACATCCTGGCAAAGTTTTCCCTTTACTGCTGGTCTTGTGCCAGGAACTTAAATACATTGGTTAATGTTTGACATTAACCTCCATCCATATCTGGAACCAACGATGTCAGTGGGGATGTTATAGTAGGTCATCAATACCATACATATTATTGAAGGTCCCTGAACATGTGTATGACCATTTTCTTCTTCTAATTGCTCCTCCATTTGGTTCCGTGCTCTTGTTTTCTCTTTTCTTTAGGGTTGGTTTTCCTCTTTTTCACGCTTGTTGATTGGTTGCTGTTATGCTATCCATAACCTTATTATCAGGTCATATTCTTTTAAGGTTGACTTGAATTGTGAGAACTTTTCTTTTACTCATGAAGATATTTTCTCTATAGGATATATTCTAGTAAGATAGATTATGATGATCAAACTTTCAAGTGATCCATTAAAAAGATTCAAAGAAGATGTAACAGAAACCAATAGATTGTCAAAGATGGTTCAATATTCTTATGTGTTTAAAACTCTGTATGTTTCTTAGCCAAAGATGGTGTCATACCATTCAAGGCTTCTCTATTGAAAGAATTGTTGGAGATTTTATGCACTCAAATGGTGAGATCAATAGTAGACAGTTTGGCATTGTCATTCCAATAGCAATGAATTGGATGGGTAGCATTGAATCTTTCTTTCCTTGAAGCTCTAACTTTGAAGGTAAGTCAAGTAGTAGGGTGTTGCCTGTAGTTCATAAACTTACTCCTACATCATGGAGAAAGCTTCTAAATGTTTCAATTGTGAGAATGCGTTCCCATAAAAATTGTGCTTGTTCCAATTGATTTTTGTTCCACTTTAGGGAGCTAATGAAGTTAGTGGGTATCCATGGTAGATTGTTAGTACTTTTCATTTGTAAGATAATGCTTGAGGTGCGGGGTGTTCTTGAAATAAGCACCCACACAAGGCAGAGTGGAGGGGTGCTTATTTTCAAAACACTATGCTTTGAGGGTATTGTCTTGTGAAAAGAATTAGCAGAATTTTATTTTCGAAAAAAGATGAAAAAAAATCATAAGGTGAAACAAAATATAACTCAATTGAGGTTCATCCACAATTGAGTAATAATGGGCATGCAATGGATGGTGTGCTAGTGGGTGCTGGTTCACTGTGGCCTTCCACTTGCTAGTGTGCCCTTTAGATACGCTAAATTTGTTTTGCTAATGCTTGACAATCAAAGTGATGGTTTCACATTTTATGAAGGACTTTCACGAGGCTCTGACATGACTTAGCCATGTCACCTTCAAATGTTGTTGTGAAGATTTCTTTGCAATTTCACAGATATGTTTTTTACCAACTTTAGTAGATGTTTTGCATTCAAGTAGTTATTAATGATGAGTTTAAATGACATGTTAAGGTAGAAGAGGCCCCAACTGCTATCTTCTATGTCCATCTTTATACCTTTCCAGGCTAATTCATTTTGTGAGTTTAATTTGTACTTATAAGTACACAAGCTAATGTTTACATTGACCTATACCCATTGCAAGTAATTGATGAAGTTAATGGAGCCGATGGAGTTAGTGGGGAAGTTGTGATAGATTAGTTCTTATCATACATGTTAGCATGTTGATGGTCCTTGAAGAAGCAAAAGCTTCGTCACTTTTGTTCATATTGCTTGTTTTTGTTTTTTTTCTAGTTCATTCCTTTTGTGTTCCTTCTTCCTTGTTTTATAAATCCTTGTTTGGAAGTCTTCTTTTGACTTCAAGGAAAAGTTAAAACTTGGTTGTGGCTATTGTGACAATGAGTATGAAGATATCTTGATTCTCATCGGGGTTGGGTTTCCTTTCATTTATGCTAGTTGATTGGTTGCGATTATGTTGTTAGATATGGAATATCATCATAACCTTATTATTCAGTCATCTCTCAATTCTTTTAATCGTGACTTACATTGGAAGTGCTAAGATATAGAGGGTTCATGACACCTATGAAAGTATACATTCATTCTTGCTAGATTTCTACCTCTTTTCTTATGTGTTTTCATTTTTTGAAGTGTGTTTTGAATTCCAACACATGCCTTGTTGTGCTTCAAAGTTTGTCCCCTGTTTGTAAGGTTTTGTACAATCTTTTTGTATGAACTTTTCGTGCTTCAAGAGTTTTATAGAACATGCCAAAGGGTTACTTTGAGAGTTTTGTATAACACCCCAAAGCAGGATTGTAAGCTTTGCAACTGATTCTTTGGTTCTTGGTGCTTCTTTTGACATGTACTCTTAGCAGCAAACTTGCAATTTTGTGAACTAGATCATGTCTTGTTTATTCTCAAAACATACATCTCAAAAATCAATTCTTGCTTGTAATCGCACCTGTAAGTTGTATCTCAGTTGCTGATATGCTAGGCATCTCCAAATCTGTGCATGTGATCTCCATAAAAAGTACTTGCATGTACTGTGTACTCTATGAGCTTGTTGAAGAGCAAGAAACATTAGCACTGGATTTCTGTCATCAAATCCACGTTCAAGTACTTAGGAGCTTGAAGAGCAAGAAACATTAGCACTGGATTTCTGTCATCAAATCCACATTCAAGTACTTAGGAGCTTGAAGAGCAAGAAGCATTGGCACTTGATTTGCATTCCAAATCACACAATCTTCATTCCAAATTTCCTGGTTCACGGAAACAGAGTAAGCTACAAATTCTGCTTGCGCAGAAGGGAAAGCTGAATCTACAGCTTCCTCATCAGTCCAACTTCATGAGGCTCTGGAAGATGAAACTTAATGAATCTCCAAGCAAACAAGCATTTATGATTCTTTTATTAAACTGGGAGATTGATCAGCAGCAAGCGGAGAATCATAAGCAAATCAGGAAGCGGAGATTCATGAGCAGAAGACACAACCAAAGCAGGAGGCAGAGATTCACGAGCAGAAGACACTGTATATCAGGAGCATTTTGAGTCACTTATTATCATCATCGCGGAAACATTTGGCTGCTCTTCATTTGGTGAAACGGATATGAACGAATCCGCTTGAGCTTGTAGTTGGCGACGTAAGTAAATGCGAGCTCAAGGCTTGCTTTTGTCGTTCAACAGCTCTTGCTAAACATGGCAAAGCAATGAAAGAACCACCCACCGGAGGGAGGGACGTTAAGTTCTAACTTCTCACCCGCCCACTCGCTAAACACGGCAATGCAATGAAAGAACCACCACCGGGGGAAAGTCAGATTCCGATTCTGACAAAATTCTGATTCTCACCCGCCACAACAACAATTTGAAGTTTGAAGTTTGAAAACTCGGCTGTATGTTTTCCAGTGTCTGTCACCCAATCTCTCCTCCTATAGGCATTCTCCTCCGTACTCCCTGCTGCACCCTGTGGCATGATGATGAGGTATGTCGAGTACCTGATGTAACGCTTAGGGTAGTAGAGTAGCGGCTTGCTTGGCGGAAATAATCTGCAGTTTTTTTTGTTTGTTTGTCTGTTTCAGAAGCTTGCACAAACGATAGGACTCCATTTTTTGAAGGCGGTTTTGATAGCTTTGTGTATGTAGAAGAATTGTGCGTGCGACTGTGAGTACTAGCCATGGATTCGAGCCTTCCCGTGCTTGAACCTATTGTTATCAAACCCATTTCTTCGCCTCCCTTTGAGTGTTCTGGAGCAGGTCTTACGTATAAGGGTCAATGTCGAGAGACAATCGACAACCTGAATGCCTGGCTTTTTCCTAAGCGGAAAAGCACGACGGCAACCCCATTGAAGCGATCGAAAGATTGGTGGCTCGCTCAACTGCAACTGTATGGGTGCAAGATCAAATCTGCGAGCACCATCGCCACTCTGAGTGACAGCCTCAAAACTGCCCTCTCCAATGGCTTGCAAGGTCCTCCGGAGCATCTGGTTCAGCTTGAACTAGAGCTTAATCGGCGGTTCTTACTAGAGAATGCGAAGGCGAGGGATAAGCAGTACCTTAGGTTGGACGACAATGCGAAGGCTGAATTCGATAGACATCGATTTCTTCGCGAGAAGTTTGGTGAAACGGGGAAGGAAGAGGTGTTGGTGCTTCAGATCCAACAAAGACAACGAGTACATGAAGCTGCTGAGGAGTTGGGTTTGCACACAATTAGTGCTGATGCTCCTGGTGACGCTGGTGCCCGTTGGATTGTGGTTGGTAAGAACCGAGCAGCTGTATGGGACCGCAAGAATGAGATTGAGAAGAAGCGCAAGCTGTGGGAAGATGAGGAGACAAATGCCAAGAGGAAGAAGACGGAAGCGATGCGCAAGGAATGTGAAGCAGGTGGGAAGGGAAAGTTTGTGGATGTAGAGGGTGAGTGGTCGATTGATTGCAGCAAAATGGACAAGGAGTACCGAAAAGCCGATAGAAAGATGTCCATTTTTTTCCACAGGCCTCTACCACAAGAAGACGAAGAAGAAGAAGACGAAGAAGGCTGTTCGGATTACAGCTCGGGTTCTCATTCTGACGATGATCAAAGCAACCAGAAGAAAAAACAGAACCCCTCAGCTGTGACGACTACCTCTCGCCTGCTGTGTGCAAACTTCCGGATGGGGATTCTGAAAGGCATTCTTCGCTCCACCACGGAACCTCCATTATCATCATCCAAATTTCCGGCCGAGGACGTTGAGTTCTCATGGCGAGGCCGAGAAACTGGAGAGGGTGAGATCCAGCTTGATTATGAAGGCAACGTAAACACAGGCGTCCTTACCTTTCTGAGCAAGACACAGCTGAGGGGAGTGTTGAGGAGCAGCTTTGGCGACTTTCCGTTTTCTGGTAATAAAATTGGCAAGGTGCCTCTTAACAAAGATTACTGCTGGAGCAAGTATAGCGAGTCTGCGCATGAGCGCGAGAGAGTAGGACGTTGGCGATAACTGGCTGCTCTCTGTCTCAGATACTTTCAGTACAAGTCCTGCTTCTTCGGCTTTCTTCAATTCTTGAAGGAATGTGCATGTTGTAGGTTAAGGGTTTCTTTTTGGCAATGTGTTATCTTCTTGTAGTGTTTGTGGTCTTAGAATGAACATTTCTATGCTGTCCCGTCTTCTTTTCTCTTTTGATTCTGTTATGACTTCTTTGTTTGTTGCACACGCATTGTGTAAGGAATTTTTGCATTGTGTAAGGAGTTGTTGCTTTTCACATCTTCAGACATGTCCTTAGTGTCTGGTGTTCTTGATTGTGAAGAAGCTTTTTAAGGATTGGAAATTGGACCTTCAGCTCCTGTCTTGTCACTCAGGTAGCTAGCTACATCTTTTGTCATTTTTGCAAGCGTTTGAGGAAGAAATTGGTCCCCAAACTCTGACAATCCAAATGAAACATGGAAGGAGGTAGATGCAACTATCCCCCAGCTTGGGCTCTTCTGCTGCCATTCCATTCCAGAGGATCAGAATTTTGGATTTGTGACTTCTTTTACCAGCAAACCCTTCAACCCTAAAATGCATACTTGACGTATATGAAGTTCCTTTTGGAGTCTCTTAAGGATGTTCTCTACAATCCATGTAGTCTGGAGATATTACACAATCTTCCTTGTCTGAGTATGTGTTTGCATTCTCTGTTGTGGTTGGAATATGCAAAGGAACAAACTTTCAGAGGATGAGTTTTTCCTTTTTGTTGCAATCTTTGTTCAGGCACCTGACCCAATTATCCATGGGCAAGGAGAAAGGTTGCTGTAAATGACATCATAAGAGGTCATGCTTTCCTGGGTTCTTGATTCATCTTGCATTTTCAAGTTCGCACAGCTTTCTGGCAATTTATTTTTAGAGTGGCTGAGGCTTTCCTTCTCACAATCATTGTTCAACTGATAGTTGATGTGCAGTTTTATCATGTGATGGACAAGCTTCTTCAAGATTCTTAAAGAAGGAACAGGTTCTGTTACATTGAGGTTAGATCCAGTAGCATGTCAAAACCGGCAGCAAAACAGCTTGGAATGTTCATGCAGGTTCCAGGTGATACAACTGCCACAGAGTGTTGTGGGCTTGGAAAGATTTGCAAGCCGAAATGGTCTTCAGATGAGGCTGGGACATGGGTTGTTCACTCCCCATTGTTGTAAGCACATTGAAGAAAAATAAGTGAGAATTGACTTGAGCATCCAAACAGGCCTTGATCTGCAGTCCTCCCCACAGCAAGCAACTACGATCTTTGTGCTTAACAAATGCCACCTAGCACTTTCATCTCTGAATGCGATCTTCATAAAATATTGCTTTTCTCCCAAGTCCAGTATAGCCAGAACAATCTTTCAACATATCACCAGTGTGATATGAAAGGAAATGTGATGAATGGGGAAGGATGAAGGAATTGAATGAAGTGAGAATGCCACAGGGTTTCATGTCTGTTTTCAGGGTTTGGTGCTCGTGCAGAAGACACTGTTGATTGTGATGACATGCATTATGAAGAGGTTTGAATTGACTGACAGTAACATTTTTGGTGCTTTGTGGTGTGGGGTTGTTTGGTGTGATTGGTACCTTGTGGCTGCGCCATGTTTTGTGTGCAGGATGAAGTTTGGATGGGTTGCAAGTGTTGTTATGAGGTCTTCAAAGATCTGTTGTTTGTACATAACCAGGTTATGCTGTTATGTTTGTTGATTGTTGATAAGGTTGTAACATTGATTTTAGTGTTGGGGATGTGGGAGAAGTTTCTTAAGGTGGAACTTGCAGTTTAGAAAATGTGTGTAGCACCTGTTTAGGAGTTCTGGCTGCAGAAATGTTAGTATGAGGAATAAAAACATAAGAGGTGCATTATAATGCTTGTGTAAAACTTGCTTTTGTTCATGTATTGCTTTTGTCCACATTACTTCAATGATGAGAACAGATAGGGCAAGAAGAAATTGTGAATCCTTGCCATGGGTTTAGTATCTGCAATTGTGAGTGTGCATTGAGTTTTTGTGTTTCTATCTTGGGGTAGTTGATGTGTTTTTGTGTTCATGCTTCTGCTACACTCAATCATTGGTTGCATTTTCAGGAGATGCGATAACTAAGTAAGTTGTGAAGATGATTTTGTGAAGTGGTACTTTGGGGGTTTGTTGTGTGTGGCAAAATGGGAGTGAGCATGGGGTTTCAGGTGGCATCGATGCATTTGTAGACAGTGCTTTAGCAGTATGATTGTTGTTCAGTCAAGGATGGGTAACTTATCAACTGGTGTTGGCATTCATATTGAGTTATAAGGTGTTATAGTTTGCATCGTTGTTGTTACAAGCTTTATGGTGGCTTGACATTTTTGGCATATAAGAAGTGCAACATTACAATTCTGTTGGGAGCAGAGGGAGCATTGAAGTGCCCAATTGTCTCTTTCTGAGAAGACTTGTTACAGACATTATTGTATATGTGTGGAATAATTGTTTATGTTTGCTCATTAATGTGTAATAATATCATGGCACGAGTGTACCAGTGTTTTTTTTCAATTTGTCCAAGTAAGGTGATTGGCTACCATGTGCTTCTCGTGGTATGCCAATGTGCATATTTGTTTTAGGGCTGGTGAATCCAAGTGGCTACACAAAGATTAATTAGTTTTAGAAGTTTTAGAAGTAAATAGGTGAATTAGTCTTTGTTCATAACTTGGTGGTGAGAATTATACGAACATCATTTTAGGTTCATGTGGCTACAGAAAATTTCATGCTTCTACATGTGGGGCTACTACAAATGAGGTAAGGTAAGAGAGGGGGTGACAAGAGCTAGAACACAATAGCTTTTGTGGCTACTAAATAACGTGAAGAATAGGGATAAAACCATAAGATACTTTGAACAAACCCTTGACCACGATTGCGAAGTTATTTCATCTAACTTGGTAGATCTTAGTTTGTTTCATCAATTTTTGATTATTGTTCTACAAGTCATCAACAATAGCAAAGCTCTCTACTTCTAGTTGTCTACGTTGTCCTTTCTACACTAGAATAATAGCTTTTTTGGATTTGCTCAAATGGGTCACTTCATTGACAAAATGGAAGATCAAAGGATAGATCAAATCTTTTCGTAAATAAACAATTGTGTAGGGATGTACCTAGCCCATCACTTGTGATGTGTTGCATTTTGACACTCTTGCTAGTTAGTTAGTAAAAGAATCATGACAAACACATTGTTGATGACTGTAGGTTCTTAGATTGAAATAATTCTAGTGGAAGCATCCTTGGTAGGAGCTTGTTGCTTGATAGAAAAAACATTCACAAAAATCCAATAAAAGAACGATTGCTAGAACCATCACAGGGGAGACAAAAAAGGAAGGCCAAAGAAAGGTCAAAAGACGCACAACCCACATGAACCAAAAAAAGGGAGAAAGCTAGTTCCTCTTGTGTTAAAAAACTATCTCACTCATAGCCCCTTTAATGTCACTTGCATGCAAATAGTGAGATCTAATAGTAATGGGAGGTCTAGAACAAGCATCACCCACCAACACAATCTTTTTATAGCAAAAGTTAAAGCACGTTGAAAAGCAATACTAACACACTACTTGGACAATAGATTGTCCAAGGTATTTGGGTGAAATCAAAAACAAATGAGCTAGTTAGTTACAAGCCCAAATGTTTGCCAAGGACCATGTTTTTTCATGTTTGGGAAGTGGTCTCCATGTTTTGGTTAGGTCTCATAAGAACATGATAGTACCAACTTTAAAAGTTCAATCCACATGTGTTTCCATAAATTTTCAAAAAAATGTAATTATATATTTTTTTGAAGGATATTTTTTAAATTAAAAAAAATGTACATTTCAACAAAAGTAAAAATTTCAAATTAAAAAGAAGAAGAAGTATTTGAAACCCTCAATGATATATTATACATTAAGTTTATTGAACATAATTTTCTTCAAAATGATTCCAAATATAATAATTCAGATTCACCATATATTCAAGAAATCCCACGTAATACATGTCCAATCTTCATGAAAATGCATCCTTGCCCTCTCTTGAACACTAAAAAACTTTTTTTTTTGGAAGAAGTTTTTGAAATTATGTAGTTTTAGTGATCAAAAGCACATTCAAATGTTAAAAAAGGATTATAATGGATAACCAAACTAAAATGTATATTCATGTCCTTTTCAATATTAGGCCTTCATAATCATCAATACATGGCATGATTTAATTTAACATAAGATAAAGGTCATTCTAAATTTCAACCCTAATTCAACATCAAACTATCCACCCCTTATTATGCAATAAATGACTAATGAAACATCTTGGAATTACAAAAAAAACTTTTGAAATGTAAATTCATAAGTGTAGAAATATTTTATACTTGAAATCATCAAATTCCAATGTTTAAAACTCATGTAATAATTTTTCAAAGTTAGGGAGGTGCAAGATTTTACTACATTCAACACAATTCTTGGTACATTTGGTAAGGGATGCACCCATTTAGGAGTATTCCCATTTGAATACAAAAAAAATCATATAGAAAAAGAAAAAGAAAAAATGGACACACAAATATTCAAATGAAAAAATAAAAAGAGGATTGCTAATTGTGAATGTGGACACATAAAAATAGATTCAGAAGGTCATTGGGGCAAACAAGAAACCTAATCAAATACAAAAATTTATACTTAAATAGTTTGAAGGGGATTTGAAACCATAACCCCAAAAGGGTTCTACCCATTGCAACTTAAGCCTTATTTGCACCCAAAACCCAATAAGAAAGAAAAATCACAACATTTTTAAAAAATTCATTCTAATGCCAATTGAAGTTGCAACAAGGTCATTGTTATTGACAACCAAGGGAACTTGAATAACATGTGAAGAAATGAAATAGATCCAATATAGAAAAATCATGTGCTATCAGTGCAAATGTAGAATCTTTCAATGTGAACATTTGAGGCGCATGTCAAACCTAATACACAATTAGTATTAAACCAACAATTTGCACTTGAACTAACAAAATCTAGCCTTCAATGCATTTAATTATCGATGTTCAACTTGTGAATAGAATGGCAACACCACAACCCCAAATTATAAAGATAGGCATCCATGGTTTACCACACTTGGTTTTCATTCCACTTGCACATTGTTGTGTAAAGAGGAAAGGTTTCAAGTTTGTAAAAATTTTGTGGATACATTTGGACAACAAGGTTTAGATGCGTAATTAAGTGATTCTTTAATTTTGTTTTGATGAATGCTACGTTCAAGAAAATGTGTCTATCCTCCATGTTGCCCAATACCATAACCATGCATAATTTGACCAACTTCAATCACTTTAAAGGATGTTGACTTAGAACCCCCCTAGACCCAAGTTTTTTTCACAATCAAGTGGCTAGGTTGTAATCATGGAAAAGCAACATGGCATTTTGGCAATGATTTTATATTGTTAGTTTGAAAAAAAATGATTGTTGTTCAGCAAAATAAGGTTGATCATTGGCCCACTAAATGTACCAAAAGTACCCCATGCCTTGGTTGTGCCCAAAATGTGCTTGAATAAGCCTTATGTATTCCTGAAACGTAGTTTCAACCTCTAGAACAAGCCAATATTGAAGGTAGATCACCCTAGTTGCATTCAACAACTTTTATGCTAAAAATCACCATTCCAATTTAGTTATCAAACTTGTAGTTACTATAGAACATTGTTGCTTCATAAAATCCACAATTTTAGCCCAAATTACCCTAGTTGCAAGGCCCACCTCCATTGTGGTTGCGTTGGTGAAATGTAGCATATTATAAAATTTACTTCCAAAAAAAAAAATGTTTTCAATCTAGGTGGTAGGTTCCTTCCACCGGCATAAGCACAATTGGTCATGGATGTGCTCAATAAGATCAATGAAAATACCAAAGTGTGAAGATGGATACCTTTTTTTAGGATCATAATATAACTTATATAGGAATATTTCACAAAGCCTAACAACAAACATAAAGTCACATATGAAACTATCACACCTTTATGCAAATTTGAATAATCCTTGCACCAACTCCAACAAGGACACAAGCTAGACCCAACAATGTTTCCACATCATAAAAAAGCTCATAGTTAGTTTTAACAATGACAATGCTTACATTGTCTTCAACCATTTTCACAACCAACATTTGATACTCATTCAACACTTTCTTGAAAGTGATAACATGGACATCCATTGGGTCTTGATGTTCTTTAAGATCTTGTTGTTGTTGCATTTCAAAAGTTCAACCAACTTATATATTTCCAAATGGTGTTTAAGGTTGTGAGCGAAGTAGTTATACATTAATGCAAGTAGATTTTCAATTTTGCCCACCAACCTCAAACCATCCAAAGTTTGAATGGTTAGGTTTATGTGGTGTGTTATGCAACACACATCATTCACAAATGAAACATGTTTCTGCACCAGCTATGTGGTAACTCCTGTTTTGACACCTTAAAATACTATCACTCCATTTGCTCCAAAATACATGCTTGTTGGCCGTGTTTGTTTTAATCACATTTCCAATTTTCACCAAACTATATTGATGAAGGTTTAGTTGTTTTGAAAATCTCTCCATCCACAATTTTATGCAAGTTAAGGAGAATGGGGATTATTTTCCAATCTTCAATCACATATACATGAATAGACAACTAGCTTTGGTTGTCTATAGTAATGATTTCATCTCAACTTACAACAAGGAACTAACTTTTCTACACAACCATCATTATGGCTTGTAAAATAATGCCATGCATTGTTTTTACCATAAACCATCCATTAAAAATGAAGGTAGTTTTGTACCTCAAGAAATTGGAAAACACTTTTGAAATCCTCACAATTGGTCATGGGCTAACCTTATTGCAACAAATGGAATATTGCAACAAATTGCAAATATTTCTTTTCTACTTTGCTACCATTTGCAACCTAAATTGTAATAATGTTGACACGATCCTTAGATCCATACAACTTCTCATTTTGCACATGAAAGTTACGAGGGCATACAAAATAATCTTTAACTTTCATTTTGGGTCTAGCCGCTTGACATTTTCTTAGTCCTAAATGTTTGATAAAGGAATCAAGTTTAAGCACCCAAAGTTTTTCTTTCCCCTCAATATTAGAGTAAACCTTGCATTAGACCATTATCATTTTCCCATCTTTTCCATCTAGATTGGTTCATATTAGCAAAACCTCAATGCCCACATATCTTGGTAAACCATATTTATTTCCAATTCAAACTTTTTTACCTTCTTCTTTGGTTCATTAGGTCAAGTAAATTTGCAATATGATAAAAAGAAGAAGCTTCAAATGTGGTTTTAACATGCACAACATTCTTATCCTTCACAACAACAATAAAATCAAGAAAGAAATTTGTGAATATTGGAGTTATAAAGGTTTCAAGGGTGCAATCATGTTAATAGGAGCCATTGGTGCCCCTTTAGGTGATTGTTTTTTGAAAAATATTCTTGAAATATTCTTGGAAAAACCCTTCAAGTTTAAAAATATATATTTGTATTATTTTGTTCAAAAATTTGCCCAAAAAATGTCATTTCAAAGTTTTCTAAGTCCATTTACAAAGGCTTTTACTATTTAAGAGCAATGGTTATGTGGATACCACACTCCTTTTGAAAGTCCAAGTGTTAATGAAATAATTTCATATTTTGGACATTTGTAAAGTAAGATAATAGATTTGATAATGTGCAAAAAATTTAACTTATTTTCAAATTAAAATTCTTTAAAAAAAAATTAATTTAAAAATACTAAATTAAGTAGTCGTTATAAATACTTTTGGCTCCTATTAACATGATTGCACCCTCAACACCTTGCACATTATCTCATTCAAGATTGGCCACCACAAAAGTAGAGAAAAATAATCTAAGTTTAAAGTTTGAAGAAAGTGTGAGGGGCACCATAGACACAAAGAATAACAAAAAAAAAAAAACCTTCGAAACATTGGAATCTTAGAAAGTTAAAAAAAATCTTGACCCTCATGAAAGTTAAAGAGAAAATGAACAATCTAGAAGAGGTTTCATTGTTCAAAGTTGCATATGAAATGGAGCCAAAAGTAAACATAAGTGACAAAGTGCAAGAGGTCAAATGGTTCACATCTCACATTATAGTCACTAGTGTTAATGTTAATGTTAAATCACATTATAGATGCAATCAAACCTAAAACAAACAATGAACAAAACACACAGATTTGCACATTCTCTCAAGTTGCACAAAAATAAAAGTTGAAGTTGAAATTTTTTTGTCAAATAAACACACAATCTAAGAAATTGATGCTAGATTAAATCGGAAGTGGTTTGAAATAAGAGTTACTTCATTATAATATATTATAAAATTTTGCAACCAAATTCCAAATAACTACATTAGCTACCATGTCCAACCCTTGATTCCAAGATTTCAATGACTTAACATTAAAGATGAAGATTGAATAATGATTTGATCCACAAAATAATAAAATTGAACTTTAAGGAAATGGAGCTTGTACTTTCATAATGTGCATTTTCAATAGCGTTTTCATAGTTAAAATCCAATATGTTCCACTATTTGCCATGTTCAACTTTCAATTCTAACCTTCAAGAAATTAACATTAAAGATGAAGATTGCATAACAACTTGATCCACAAAAAAGTTAAATTGACACTAAGAAAATGGAGCTTGTGCTTTCATGGTCTACACTTTCAAGCTCTATATTTGGTATGCAACTCATATGCAACTTTTCTCTCAAACCATTCGCTTCCATGTGATTCTTCCATTCTAGGATTTTTAGTTACTTACCTTTTATTATCGCAATTTGCAACATCCTAAGTTCCTAACCACAAAACTCATCCTATTAACCCTACTACCACAGAAAATCCTAAGTCCAAATAGATAGTGATCTCATCTTCATTGCTTGCATAATTGTAGGTGATGGCAAGGTGGTGTGATGTAGGTGAGCAACAAAGAAAGGCATGGAGAGTGGGAAGGGTTTTGGTGTCAAAGGATGTCACAAGTTGGTCATGCATGCATTTTGTCTTGATCATTTGTTAAGGGAGTGACTATTGTGACCTTCCAAATCCTTGAATCTTGGTGACTTTTCCATGATTCAATGGTGCAAAATCTTTTGTTACCTTTCTAAGACCCTTTTTGTTGTTGCCACAACACAAAAATTCACCCAAAAAAAAACATTATTTTGCACATGTCATGTTACAATTGTAGGCACATGGGATGTGGCAACGATATGAATATGTTTGTTGAAACATATTGAAGTTTTTATAGTTTTTGAAACCTTTCCTTGTTATCATCATTATAAATGTTGTTCCACGAACACTCCCTTTTATATTTTGTGACCTTAGCCTTTAACTTGTAACCAAAGTTGGGGCAAAACAAGGGACACACTTTAAAAATGTGATCATGCAATCTCATGTTGACAAATGTGATTCATAAAAAATCCATCATTAATGTTTACAATGATGTTCAAAATGGCAAAACATATTCAAATTAAGTGATCTTGTAATTAGTGGGATGATATCAATGAAATTTGCAACATATTATTGATATGTTTAGAAAAAATATTTCCTTGTAGTTGTGAGCAATTTGAAATGTCAAGACACATTGCTAAAAACAATGTTAACAATTTAAAACACAAATTGAAAAATAAATCTTATAGTGTTTTTCAAACCTTGGCTTTAAATGCTCAGTTTCATTGAAAAAAATAAAAAATACAGATTTTCCTTCAATCTTTTTATATTTTGTTCACAAATAAAAAAACATGTGTGATGACATAATTTTCAGAATAATTCATGGAAGTGATGTCATAGCTTGAAAGTTTTTAAATTTGAGGCTGCAAGAAAAGGACAATTTTATTTATTTATAAAAATCTTTGACTTATTTTCAAAAGTTGGGTAGGAAGCCAAGGAAGTGCATGCAATATACTAATCATTGTTTGATTTAAAAATAAATCTATTGACACTTTAAAATACTAAATTTGAAACATGATAAAGTCCTTTAGTCCTAGAATCTTTTTTATTTATGTAAGAGGTTTGAAGATGTCAAAACTATTCAAATAAGCTTGATCACCATTTTTAGCACATAGGAGCCCTAGGATTAACCATACATATTCATGGTTCATAAAATAATTTATCTCTACATGGGCTACCATAAGGCAAAAAAAGAGGATATGACTAACTAGTTTGTATCTTCAAGTTCATGAAATGATTCTTTGATTTTAGATGTATGCTTAAAAATGATCTATTGCAATTCATTCAAAAGAAGAGCCAAACAATTTTTTCCATTTTATACCCTTGATATTATTAATAGTCATAAAGAATTAAGTGGTTTCAAACTAATTGAAATTGGTGTTGGTAAGTTTTGAGATTTAAGCAAATTTAAGTCCATGTTATAGGTCAAGTTCTAAGGTCTTCAAATTAGAGGTTGCAAGTTTTGTTGGAATTTGCCTTGGGCAATCAATTTTCTTTTTGAAATTGAACCATATCTTAAACTAATGGTCTTGTCTCATTTAGAACATATTCCCAAGGTAGGTAAATATAATTTTATTTGGGCTCCACATTGCTTTGCACTACTAGTGACAATGATTAAATTATTTTTTGTGAACACAATAATTTTGTTGTAATTAATTTTGTCTTTTCAAAAGATAAAATTTTATAAATTTTATTTATGTCATTTTGTTTCATTCTTATCAATGAAAGTTTGATTCATTAATAAGTTCACAACAAGATATAAATAGACCCAAAAAAAAACATTGAAAGGGTGCAAAACAAACAACAAAAAAAAATTCTAAAATGAAATTTGATCTATAACAAATTATAATCTAAAATAGCTTTGAAATTGTCACAATGATGATCACCAGAATCCCATCTTACATAAACTAGTTCTAATGAAACATTGACACTGGAATTATAAATAAATAAAAGTTTGAGTTTACATTTTAGACAAGTTATTTCATTTGGTTGATTGTACATAATTAATAATATATAATCTCAATCTTGAATTATGTGCACTCGTTGAACATATTAATATTACAACAAAAATAAAATAAAATAATTTGGTTGGTGCAATGGAGATGGAACTATACTTGGTTTTAAACTAGACCGATTCCAAACTCTTTATGAAAATGACTGAAATTAAAGGTTTTAAAAATCCAAATAACCAATCTCAAGATTGGACTAGAAAATCCATAAAAACAAAAGACCAAAGGTTCCTTTTGAAATAAGAACCCAATTAGTTTGTATCCAAGGTGCATCTTTTGAAGATTTGTGGAGATGTATTGTTTGATGGTGTAGTTTCACATATCCAATGGCCTTCAAATCTTGCCATTAAATAGATAAAAAGTCTCACGATACTTGAACACATAGTTGGGGTTAAAATGGATATTGTGCTTTTATGCAAATGGCAAATAATAAAAAATTTGATAATATGGGTGCTCAAAAATTATAGATCATACCAAATTGATACATTCAAGGTTGATGTTGAGGGTAGGACAAGATTGTACACTTGACAATTTCCATTGATATTTTCAAAATGATTAGACGTCATTCTATACACAAAGTGAACATTATGGTAAATTTTCTAAATTTTATAACATGAAATCACATGTTACATGCATTCCTAATAAGAAACCTCCACAATAGGTGTTATCACTATTCATTTATACACTCTTGAGTGCTAAACTAAGTTCGTGTGGACATTGTATGTTGTTTTTATATAACAATATTCTTATTATGCGATTATAACATTATAATTTTTTTGAAATAAATCTAGTAAATTCGAATACAAAATACTTGAAAGCACTTTCAAAATATTATAATCAATTCTAAAATATAATGTTTAAACAATGTAAGTAATCCCAATCTACCAATCAGCCTTAAAGACTCACTTAAGAATGACAAAAGTGGGGATTGTAGTGTCCCACCAATGTGTTCCCACCAAGTTCCCAACAAGTTCTCAACATGTTTTCTCAAGTTCTCCGTGTGTTCCTCAACATTTTCCCAATAGCACCTCACTTTATCCCATATCCTTTGCCCTAAGTTATGTTCTTGTAATGCATGTAACAAGCCCAAAAGGAGAAGACTACAATGCACCTATCTATTTTGGGATTTGTCCAAAGTTTGATTAAATTTGTTTTTGATGGACCAACCAATCAATGATGCCCATTACAAAAGGAATCAAGGGCTGTGTCACATTGTATAGCCTTGCCATTTACATTAAAAAGTATCTTAAGGCAAAAGAAGAAGAATTATGGAAACTCAAATAATTAATTAATTCACCATGCAAAAATATAATCTTCCAAAAATCCTCTACCTAAAAGAAACCAAAAATCCTTCAAGATATTATAACTCTATAACTAAACTCAATTTTCAACACAAGCCAAAATATCTCATCTTTCAAAAATCCTCATATAAAAATAGACCTATGTTACCTTGGGCACAAAATCCCTTAAGCTCGCTCCTATACTCTATAATGAATCTAAAGACAAAACTTGGGGTTCCCCCACAACACTATGCACCCTTACAAAATGATTTTTTGTGTCTTGGGTAGAATCACAGATGCAACTTACTTAGTGGTTTGTGATGAACACACCCAATCACAAATTGTCGGGGACAAATTGGCATGGAAGGTGGATTAGAGCATTTTACTGAATTCAAGGCTTGCAAGGTGGAGTAGAGCATTTTACAGTGATATAATCCAAAGCAAAAGGTCCAGTGCTTTGCTGACCAAATTGCTTGCCCCCAGTACTTCCATCACCTTTTGTCTCTGGCAACTTGATCTTTTTGTTCTTCTATGGTCAGACACTTGGGGACAGAAATTGTTGTTGAATCAATGAACATAGAAAAGGGTTATAATATTAGTAGTGTACAAAATATACTGAAACATACAGGGTACATATGTGCAGGAATGGGCTTGTGCCCAGGGGTGAAGAAAAAGGCGGATAATGTGGCCAATCAATGAGATTGTTAGAATGGTGGGGGAGTAAGTAAGTAGCCTTGATTGTTTTGAGAACTGGAGTTCTCTTCTGTAGATTCTCAGTTGAATGTAGGGTCCCAAAAGTCAAAAAAGCTTGCAGGTGAAGTGTGTGTGTGTGTGTGTGAGAGAGAGAGAGAATTGGTGTGGGGACTAAGTTACGTAAAGAGAGAGACATGTGCCTCACCTCTCCTCCAGTGTTTTGATCTCTGTCCACACACACCAAACAAAAAACAAACAAAACAAATTATGAAGACCATAACCCTCCTGGCAAACATTGCTGGAACTAGCAGGCAAAGTCCAGCTTCCGCACATATGGTGTGCATGCATGAGAAACAAGCAACGCTATTTCCCACAAGCAATGGCATCTCCCACAAGCAACAAACAAGTCAAAAAGACAGACAGACAGTAAAGTAAGTAAGTAAGCAAGTAAGTCTACTCCCTTAAACATGCAAACTTGGCACATATGGTGCATGGTAGACAAGTGAGGCATACCCGTGGCAAACATGGGTGGGAAGCTACAATCAAGCTGATTCACAACAAGGCTAGTAGTGCTGGAAGAGAGTCTTTGCCACTACGAACTTAATGCTTTTGAGCTGGCTTGCTTAACTTCATCTTCAAATGGCAACCATGTGTGACGCCCACACCCAGTTTCAATGCTACTACGCAAGAAGCCCTGCACATCCTGCCATGGATGTCAGATATTAAAGTAAATTATCCTTCAAAACATACCCTGTTTCAACCTCTCTTTTGTCCCCTAAATTGTGGTTCATGCTGGGTTCATGGGTAATGTCATAATTGAATGAATGATGTGCAACAAATTTTTTTCTCAATTCTGATGTGAAAAACAACAAATTGTTACTAGCTTTCTTGACAATTGAATTATGATCTCTTTTAATATCACAAATTTAATGATTGGCAAATCAAATACAACTTTTGGGGTATTTATCATCTTCAATGTTGAAGTCATTGTAAAGTTTGAACCGAGGGTTGGGTTGATAAAAATATAATGGCCTTTGGCACATTATTTTAATAACATGAAATTGAGTTTGTACCCGTAAATATGCTTATGATATTTTCAATGTCATCGAAAGGACCTAGAAAATCGAATGATGTTTTTTAATTGGCTTAAAGTGTTAGCATTTAAATAGGCATTCACTTTATATTGTCCAATCTTTCATGTTTATGGGTGAGGATGGGGGAAATAATTAAGACTCAATGTGGGATGTGGGAAACAATGGTGGAGACCCAAATAGAGAGGGTGTGGATGGAGATAACTCTAATCCTTAACAAACAAAGTCTGATTTTATTTTATTTTTTCCAAATTCTGTCAAGTGTATAATCACTAGACCTTTGAGAAATTTGGGGCACTTAAAAACAAAATAATCAAGGGCTCCAACATCTTGGATGGGGAATTTTTCTACCCAAACTTGCCATCCTGCAAGCTTCCTCCGTAGCTTGGTGCAAGCAGAGGGAGGATGGTAATTTTAAAAATCAACCCAACCAATGTCAGACAGCAAGATGCTGCAGCTGCTGGATGTTGTTGACTATGGTAAGCTAATAAGTTTGCTTGATGACAAACTACAATTAAGCAACAACTTTTGGAAGAAGGTATCTAGAATTGATCAGCTTGGCCCTTTCCCCCAAATAAAGAGGGACCCAATTGGGCTAAATTTTAAAGAGGGCTCCTTTTAAGTTGTGTGAAATATTAAAGGATCTAAGAAAGGGCCTAAATATAGTGATCTGGGGCTGTTAAAAATCTCCAAATACATTCCCATCATTAATCATATACTACCTTCATCGTATAACCCAATTATATAGTGGGAGATAGTTATTAAAATAGTTAATAAGAAAGCGAAGTAGTTATATTTAAGAAAAAAATGAAATAGTTAGGCTTGAAAATGAGATAGTTATTTCTGAAATTGTTTGTGGAATGGTCCATGGATTACCATACGAAGGATTCCAAAAAATTCCCAATATACCAGTTTTGATTACTTGTTAGTGAAATTTGTTGAAACCATCCATCCATTGTGTCATGTTTTTTGTACATAGTAGTACTTGATGGTAGAGGAAGGAGTGTTCAAACAAGTTAGAACTCAGCAGGAGTGAGATTGTAGCTCACTGAGCCTTCACATTTTGTGAGTGAGTGTGGAACAAAGTAAAAAAACACTAATGACCATGCTATTGGCTCATACATGTTCCATTCATTTCTTGATAACATGGCCACATTGAGCACCGTAATAGTCATCCCTGGGGAAAGAGTAAGGAAAAGGAATGGGGGGGGAGTTCCTGGAGTGAATGGGAATTTCTGACAAACCATGGTAGTAGTACCTTGGCCACTTCGACACTAATTAAATTATTTGTAGAAATGTTGAAATTTTCAAAAAAAAAAATTTCAATGAACAAAAAATTGTAAAGGAAAAGAGAGAATATATCATGGTAATATTATATTATTTTTCAACATGGAATCTTCAAATTTAATTATTTATTATTCAATAGACATGATGTGTTGAAGTTGCCTTGGCATTATGGTATTTGGTGGAAGGAAAAAGGGGGCAGTGGCTGTTGTTGTGATTCTTTGGGTTTTGGGGTTTTGTATTTATTTTTTTCAATGAAGGAAAATAGAGAATGTATGAAATATATATATATATATATATAATTTTCAACATGGAATCTTGAAATTTAATTAATTAATTAATTATTTGACAAACATGTGTTGAAGCTGCCCTTGTACTATGGTATTTGGTGGAAAAAAAAGGGGGTGGTGATGCAGCTGTTTTTGTGGTGATTCGGGTTTTGGGGTTTTGTGTAAAACTTGTTTATAAGTTAGCTACTAGTGTAGCGTGTTACAGAAGACGAGCTGCTGCTGCTGCAGCTGATACTGGTAGAAATGAAGTCTCTTGAGTTGCTGGGGTTGCTAGGGAAGTGTGAAATTTGTGTCCCCGAGAAATACAGTAGTAGTACGTGAACAGTTTCAGCATAAGTTAAATTATTTCTTATTTTGTTGAATTTTTGAAAAAATAATTTATTACTCGTGTTGAAATTTTTTTAACAATTTTTTTATAAAATTAAATTCTGAAATAATTGTTGGTTTTTTTGGACTTCAGATCTGCCAAATCCTTGAATTTAATAAGATGATGATGACAATTTAGACACACATAGATAGACTGCATGTGTGTGTCACAAAAACACAACACAACAAAAGTCATGTTGATTAAATTATTTTAATAAACATTACGTGCCAAAAAAATTTCAGAATTAAAAACCAACTGCGGATGTGTTGATTTGAAATTCAATTAATTAATTATTCGACAGTTTGTTGCCAAATGTGTTGGGGTACTACAGTAATAATAATAATAATAATAATAATTTTGATGCTTTAGGGTTACATGTAAGTATAGTTGGTGGTGTCAGAAAAGCATGTCAGACATGTATGTATATGTATGTAGGTAATGTAGGTTACATGTAAGTATGGTTGGTGGTGTCAGAAAAGCATGTCAGACATGTATGTATATGTATGTAGGTAATGTTACATGTAAGTATGGTTGGTGTCAGAAAAGCATATGTCAGACATGTATGTATATGTATGTAGGTGATGTATGGCGCTGGTGCCACTCCCAAGATGCTGCTGCTGCAGCAGCAGCAGCAGCAGCAGCCTTCTTCATCCCCCCACCACTGACTTCCAAATTGTCGCTGGATCCCAATGCTAGCAGCAGCCTTGCTTTTTCATTCTCATCAGATTCAGCTGCAAACCCAAAGTTCAACACATACATTAAGAAACAAGCTGTTTGTTGATCAGTGCTTTTGTTGTTGCTGCTGCTGCAGATCCCAATGCCCTTTTCATTCTCAGAAGCTGCAGCAAAAGCAAACAGACAACAAAGAAAGAAAGAAAGAAAGAAAGAAAGAAAGAAATAAGGAAGTCCTGTTGTTGTTGTTGTTGTTGTTGTTGAATTCCACTGCTCTTTTGATTCTGAGAAGGTGTAAAAGAAAGAAATAACTAAAGAAAGAAAGTCCTTTCAACTTATTGCTGGATCCCAATGCTCTTTTGATTTCTAAGAAGCTGGTGCAAAAGAAAGAAAGAAAGAAAGAAGTCCTTTTGTTGTTGTTTTTGCTGGATCCCAATGCTCTTTTGATTTCAAAGGAGGTGTAAAAGAAAGAAAGAACTTAAAAGCTAAGTCCTTTTGTTGTTGTTGCTGGTGGTGGTGGTGGATCCCAGTGCTCCCTTGATTCTAAGGAGGTGCAAAAGAAAGCAACAAGAAGTCCTTTCTGTTGTTGGTGTTGCTGCTGCTGGATCCCAAATTAATGCTCTTTTGATTTCTAAGGAGACAGAAAAGAAAGAAAGAAAGCAGAAGCCCTCTTGTTGCTGCTACTGCTTCTGCTCTTTTGATTCTAAGGAGGTGCAAAACAAACGATTCAAGAAAGAAACCCATTTGTTGTTGTTGTTGCTGCTGCTGCTGCTGCTGCTGGATCCCAGTACTACTCTTTTGATTCCAAGGAGCTGCAATGAAAACAAGAGGAAATCCTTTTGTTGCTTTTGTTGCTGCTTCTGAGAATATTGCTAAGTCTAGGATCATGAGGCTAATATGAGTGGCAGCTACCTGTCGAACTATAGTATCTAGCTAGTTTCATTGTCCTTTAGAACGCCGCCATAACAGATCGAATCTGCAAGTCTAGTAGCCGGCCGGACAAGTAGGCCGTGCGAGGAGTCTAAGGAGAATCAACCAACGTGCAGCAGCTACTATGCAAAAGCAGCTGTGAGATCAGAATGGTCGACTCTGCTGGGACTAGGAGAATACGAAGCTGGCGTGGTGGTGGTACTCCAATAGCCGCGACTACTGCATTCTCATGGTGTACCAGTACCTGCACTAGTGTAGCTCTTCATGTCTTGATCCACGCCGTGTTGCTGATCATCAGCAGCTGCACTTCTTCATTCGGCTCCGCCTGCAGCCATGTCGATCGACGTCCTCGTACTGGTACTAATCTCGGGGCCGCTGTCTTGCAGCAGCTGGTGGTAGTGTCAGTCACGGGCTTTGTATATATGGACGGACTCGTCGATCATGTGCACGCTTATATAAGTGCTGCAACCAATTTTCTAAGATCGCTTAGCTGCTGTGTTTTGATCTACGAAGCTTTGCAGGTCGAGCTTTTTTGCAATCTATGCTTTTATAATTAATCTTGCAGCTGAAGGTTTTCCGTGATTTTTGTTTCCATCGTTTTTCACAGGACTAGAACAACAGCAGCACGAAAGATTCATCAATATTATAGAGGAAAATGTGGCAATCAAGGTCCAGGTTGCAGTAGTGCAAGATCTCAGCCACCTGGATGCATCAACTTCTACAAGAAAATTGAATGTAAGAAATTTTTTCAAGCTCCAGGAAATTTCAAGCTTCAAGCTCTTCTAATTGTGTTTTGATTCTAGATTCACTTGCAATTGATGCAAAGAGGTTGGTTGGTTGGCTATAATCATCTAAATTTTAGCTAGGCAGCTCTGCGGATCATACTGAGTTGCACTCTTCTCTGGGGGATCAGACTGGGTGCAATCCTTCTTGCTTCCATGATGCAAATCATAACACCCACAGAGCTCTGGGATTAGTATTGTTGAATTTTAGCCTGGAGCTGAAGGAGTGGATCTAGATCTCTATAAGCTCAATTCCTCAAGCTGTGTTAACTAACCACCTTCAAGAGATCTGCTGCACTGGGTCGAATCTTGGACCAAATTTGTGCCAACTAACCAAAAATTTTGCAATTTTCTTCTCAATTTTTTTCTTGGTGACTATGGCAGACACATCACATAGAACAACAATCAATTACAACACAGTTGCAGCAGTCTAAGGACCTGGCAAATCATCATGCCATGCCAGGAGCTAATCATCCCAAATTACACTCCACTAGTTCATCAAGTTACTCATTGAGTGTCAAAAAAGACGCTGCATGGGGATGGAGGACTTTCATACATAGATCAAAATGGAGGCGGCAGCCATCACATGACATAATTCTGCATCAACCTGGTCGAGAGCTTGGACCACCGCATAATATAACTGCACTGAATCAGAAATTTAACATGTTGGAGACTCATGTTATAACCACATCAAATCTGCTACTAGAGTTCATCACCGAGATCTGGAAGAGAGCAATGTGGAACATTATGGTTAGAGATCATCATCATCATCATCATCCTAAGACTAGGCCGAGTTCATCTCAGCTAGCTGTGGTTGTAACTCCTCAAAGACAAGTAGTGAGGGTTAGGCGAAAACTACTATCAATCAAAGGCACTGAAGATTCCAACTCCAGTACAAAATTCTCCCACTCTTCTTCTTCTTCTTCTTCTTCTAGTCATGATTTCTTTGATGACTATAGAGACCCCGAAACCCATCCACCTAAAAGTAATTAGAGAATTATCCAAGGCTTCAACTTCTGCCTCTTGTGCAATGTCTATAGATGATCATCACCATACCAAAAGAAGAAATGGGTTTAGGGTTACTAAGCTGGGACCCCTGAGCTTCTTCGGGACCTCTGAGCTTGTTTGGGACCTTAGTGGGACCTTTCTTGTCACTTGTTGATGATGAGAGTATTTTATGTGGCACCAAACCCTGCGAATGTCAAGGCTTCAATTTAAAACCCCCCCGCCCCCTTCAACTCAAATGTAACCCTAAACCCTAAGAACCACCCGGAGACAAATTTGGATGCTCTCTTCCATCAGGAGGAAGAGGCTTTGGCTTATGTTGTAGTTTTAGTACCCGTAGCTCTATGGAAGTAAATTCAAATCTAGTGTGCGAAAAACATCTCTCGTTTCCAACAAGAGTTGTAACATTGTGAAGTAGAATTCCAATTCCAATTCCAATTCCAATTAGAGGAATACTTTCCACGATACCTTGAAAAACCCAATTTGATGTACATTGAGATTGTTAAGATACAAGTAGGTTTGATCCTCACAATTAAAGCTTAGCAGAAATCACTATAGACAATATAGAATGTGGATATTATCTAAATGTCATGACCTCGGCCAACGATTTACTCTCAATGAAAAACAATTGTTTCCTTGTATTATTAGCCCTTTTGAAGTTCATTGTATCTTTTGCATATTTATGGGTCCAAATTGATGTTGGCATGTTCTTCGATTTTTGGAGTATTAAACTCGAGGGTTTAGGTTTTTATGATCTCAACCTGATTCAACATTTTATTTTATTTTTTAAAAAGTGTGCAACCAATACAAGGATTGGAATGTGTAACTAGCCTTTTGATGGAATCAAAATTAGAACTTTGAAAATAAACTCTTGAAAAAGCAAGTTCAAAGTTCTTAAATTAAAGACATTGAAATATTTTGAAAAAGTAAGGAGGTTAATTTTTTTTTGATAGGTAGTTGGTTTTTATATATATTTTTGTAAAACTTAATACTTTCACAAATTTCAACTTTAACTTGTCATAAAACTCAATACCTTCACAAACTTGTTATAATTAGAAAAATTTCAGCCTTCTTGGGGGAATGTGTAGTGTGTCCATGAAATTGGACCCACTTTTCGAACTAGACTTGAAATTTTTTTGAATTTGAAAAAAAATTGCCAAAATGAAATTGACATGTTCAATTTTTTTTAAGTGTCAAAACCTGAGACCAAAGGTTTGCTTTTTAAAAAAAGAAGAATTGGACAACATTGGTCGAAACTCAATTTCACAATAAGTAAATGTATTTCATCCAAACTATCGTACATTAGACCATTTTACTACTACTACTACCCATGGAGATGTTTGTTAGTAGTTAGAACATAACAACACATAGTTTTGATAGTAAGCCCCTTTTGTTTGCTCCAAAGACTCTCCCCATGTGTTTTCCAAAGATATCATTTGTAGGGTTTAGGGTTTAGGTTTAGGGTTTAAACCCTAAACCCATAAATCATTGATGAGTATCACTTATGATTGTTGCGATTTGGTGAGAGTTGTTAGTGCATATAGACTTGCACTTAGATATAACCTAGTGGGTGTTGTGACATTTAGGTCTAGAAGATTGAAAAGGATTTATAACTTACCTTTTCTTTTTCTTTGTTGGGGTTATGAGATTATGTCTTGTATTATGATGTTATTATGTGCTCACTATAGGATCGAGCTAATGGCCTCAAATCGATACTTGTTGAGTTGCAAATGGGGACCTTAAAGTTGTGTGTTAAAGTTAAGAGATTGTAGTACCATAACTTTAAGGTGTAAATTGGACTGTTTTGTGTTTGGAAAGAGTGCAGTGCAAAAAGTGACCTTGTTTGTAGTTGACTAAAAGCAAGTTTTTTAAAGGGTAAAACACAAGGGTGGGGGTGTTCCCAAAATAAGGGGTCTCAAAGAAAGCCATATCGCCTCGGCACATGCATATCTAAGCCCCCCTGAAGGGGTAAATATTAAAACCCAATTTTATCATATTAGGGGTTTTTTTTTTTAAATTTTTTTTTAAAATTTTAAATTTTAAACAAAGTACTCAATTTTAGGGTTTAGTTTGTTTTTTGAGTTTTAGCATTTTGAGCTCTTTGATTTTTTGCGCATTTAGTATTTTGTGCTCTTTTATTTTGTGAATGTAGAGCTTGCAACAAGTTTTAATTATTCATATTTGAATTTCATAGTTGGTGTTTGCAATGAATTCAATGACAATTGACATTGTGTTATTGATATTTTTCTTTTTTGATCATGTTGAGGTTTTGAGAAATAATATTCACAAGAGGTTGAGATTGGTTAAATTGAGGAATTTTTCTTGGAGTTCAAGCTACCATTCATTTTTCATGTGATGCATTTAAAATAATAATAATAATAACAATAATTTAAATACATACCTAACATGTACATGCACAAATATTGTAATTTTTTTAAAATAAAAAAATTGATCAAGAACCTTAACCTTAATACATATTTTTATGCTAAAAATACATTTATATTTTACATCATACAAAGATAAATTCAAGATAATTAAACAAAAAATCACTTCCAAAACAACCTTAATGTGTACACATACACAAAGATTAAAAATCAAAAAATAAAATTCAAAAAATAATGAAAATAATTGCAATCTTAAATACATACCAATGTAAGAAGAGTTGTTGGAGTCCAAGTGTTGGACAACAAAAATGACTTTCTACCCTTTGAAAAATCTCTATTAATATCTTACACAATTGATAATTGTTTTTTACTTTGATAAAATTTTATAGTACCCCCAACCCATGGACCTTACACCTCATGAAGCACGAAGTGAACATCATCATCATGGACCTAAACATAGGTAAATCATGAGGCATAAGAGGGGTTGGGTTCTTTTGCCTATTCCTTAGGAGTGGGAGGGATCTTACACCTACTTCTAGGCATAAGATCTCTTCTCTTTTCTATGAGAGATACTCACATATACAAGGTGCCTTGCAAATACCTTATGAAATTCCTTCAAATGCTTTATGATTATGAATTGTGTATTGACTTTCCACTACTATAGTAGTACCCATGGCCTTAATCTTGGGGTTAGTGTCATACCCATGGTAGAGTTATGTTTTGGATTTTATTTTATTTTTTGACCTAAAGAAATTTTGTATTTGTTTATTTAATTTAGTCATCTAACTTTTTAATTTGTAACAAAATCAAAGAATCAACCATGAGTTATTTTCATGATACTCGGTACAATGTTTTCACATGTTGAACCCCCTTGGAAGTTCAATTTATAATCGGATTGCCCACTTTACGATTAAATATTTGAAAAATTGTCCAAACTATGTGTTGTAAATTAAATATAGGTATCATGTTTGATGTATAAAAATGGGTGTCCAACCTCCATAAGTAAGTTTTTTTTAAAATTCCAATTACAAGCAAAGTTGAGCATTTATTTATTATGATGATAATCTCCTTTAGATTTGATCCAACTAAATTTTTCAGTGTTCTTGGATTTTCAAACTTGACAAAAACTTGAAAGTAACCTACCACTTGACTAATTTCCATTATATAGAAAACATTTTCTCCTTTAAAATGATTACTCTCTTCTTCCTTTTACATACTTCAACTAGCCCACTTGACCACTTGGTCCACATCTAATTGATTTTTAAAAGGAAAGGCTTCATTGAAAATAGAAGATTTGTTGAACTTGGTTTTTCAAGCTTTTGAAAGGTTAATCCAATGGATTTTCTAGAAGGGCATAGCCATTTATGGGAACTTCCCAATGTTAGGTTTTTTTGGGTGGTTTTTCATTCCCATATCCCTTGCCAAGAGGCCAAACATTTGGAGGCTTCTAGTTAATTAAGTAGGTGTGGTTTATTTAGTGCAATTTATTCTAAATTGGGGGTTCTTATTTCTCAAAGAAAATGTTCGTGGTTAGGTATGATTTATTATCACTTAATATGGTTTTTTTCATGTAAAATATGTTTATTTTTCAAATCCTAAAGGAATGAAAAAGAAGGAAGGATCTTCTAAGTGAAATTTCACAATTTGAAAGTGCAAGTTAAAGGCTTTTGGTTGGTGACTGAATAGCTAAAAGGGTTTTAGGGTTTTGGGATAGAGACTCACTCTGAAACAAAGAACTATCAAGCTCATTGGCAACATGTGCATTACAAACGAAGATCTAGAATTCCAAGTGACAAATATGAAGCCTCAAGGATTCACATTCTAATTGAAGTGCTTGGAAATCAAGCATTGGAGTGTAATGCACCACAATAGGCAACCTTTAGACAATTTTGATCCAAAAAACCATTTACAATATGGATATGTAAGTTGGTGAAGGATTGGAACCATGGAAAGATGATGAAAAGCGATCTATTTATTTATCTTGCAAGACCTTAGGAGAAGATATTACTAAAGTTTGTTGTGGTGGGTGTCAATGATCATAGTTCGATAGGTGATGAAGTACTCTAAATTGTTATGATGTTCAAAAATGTCAAAAAATGCAAAGACTAGCATTTAGGATTCTTGTAAGAATATCAATTTCGCCGGATGATACCAAATGTTTTGCCATGTCAAGGAAATGGACATCTTAGTGAAAAGATATATTAGTAGGAGCTACTTATGGCATGACAAGATTCACACGGTGAAGCAAGACATAAGAAAGTGTTTAGGAAGAGGTTTGCAATTCAAGGTTAAAAAGTTGAGGAATTGTTAAATTCAATTGTGTTGAAGATCTTTTGATTTCAATATTGCACATTTCTTACCATAGTCAAGAAATGGAAATAGGTGTGTGTTATAGTGGCAAATCTTCTACCGTTACTCAAAATGGGTAAAGACTAAGAATAATCGGGATCATCCTACAATTCCATGTTGTTAGATGAATAGAAGAACTTACTTGTAGGTTCGGGGTGCCCACATATGTCTTGAGTAACAATGCTATCTAATGAAGCAGCTAATTTGGAGAAGTGTACACTTAAGAGCCACACCGCACTGACATACAACAGCATATACCACCATTAAAACCGATGAGAAATGTGAACAAAAAGAAATGAAAATGGAATGAAAATGAACACCTGTTCCGTGTTGAGCTGTAATAAGACTAGGAAGCATGATGATCTACTACTTTACTTTTAGCATTTTGTGGCATTGCTCAAGAATGTTGGCCAGGACTGCTGGTTGAGAGTGTATACGTGAGTCAGGCCTTCTGCAAGTGAGAGGAGATATGATTACATTACCCTGAATGAACCCCCAAAGGCAACAAAGCAAAACTCTCGGTAGTCATTCATTTCGTTCACTCAACCCATGGGCATTCGTTTTCAGGGTTGAGTGAGAAAAATGAACAAAAAGTTTTCAAAATTTGATGGACACAATTTGACACAAAGTTGACCCCCTTCAAAAATTAAAAAATTCCAGTTTCTTGGTCTGCAGAAACAAAACCTAGCATAACAACTGCTCCTCTACAAATTTTTGGTGCAAACAAAACTACTTCCCTGCACAAAGGAGCCAGGATTGATTCAGAAAATGTTTCACCCAAAAAAATCCCTTCATACGCTGCCACCCCCTGATGTACTTTTACTTATCGCAAAGCTGCATTCATCCCAACCACCCAGAAACACAAAACACCCACCCTTTGTGAATCTCCAGAAACATCATTCATTCAGAAATTGTTGTTATAAAAATGGGTTTTCTGACATACACACAGAAAATGAGAAGATGACAAATAAAGAAGTGTTTGAACTGTTAAGTCAAGGGGCTGACCTCCCAAGAGTGCACTGCCAGAAACATACAAAGATGCGGGGTCAATCAGGGCAGAAGATGATGGCATGCCACCTCGGCTGCCACCAAGCTGCAAGTCACCCAGTGATGATGATGGTGCAGCAGCGACTTGGCCACTGTCAAGACCTTGATCGTACAACACACCTTTGAAAATGTGGCCCCCAATTTTGACAGTCGCCTGGTATGCAAACTCGTTCTCCCCATCCTCCACACCCATTAATCTCACACACTTAAAGAGTGCCTGCGCTCTCACTTCAGGAGGAAGTCCGCCCTTTGCTGATGCTGGGTAATTTTTAGAACATAATGTTTACAGTTAGAACAGTAAAAATAATGATAATTCTCATGAGCATCAAGAAATCTCCATATTCACAATTAAGAATGCCAGAACAAGGTTGAAACTTTTCCTTTTTAAGTCAAAGAAAGACTCCAGATAAGGACTTACAGAACTGGGAAGAAAACAGAAGAACACAGAACCAAAAAAGCAAAAGACACAAAACACTTTCAATATGAACAAAAAACAACAGTCTCTCACTTGTTCAGGAACCATCAACAGTAACATGTATGATAGCAACTTATCTATCACAACTTCCACACTGACTTCATCAGCTCCCTACTACAGTGGGTATAATCTAGTGTAACCACTAACCTGGTAGAGCAGCAAAACAAGGCTTATTGAAACCCTTAAAACCATAATCAAGACAGGGATCAAAAGGGTTACTTTGGTTTTTTTTCCCACAACTCACATCACGCAACTTGAATTCCTTCACAAAAAGAGCATAAGTTTCATGTGTAGGCTAAAGGAACCCGGGATGGGGGCATTCCCAAAAGAAGGGGCCTAGGATGAGGTAGTAAGAAGTTAGACCACACCTTGTCCTTAAGAGTGGAAGGGATCTTACACCTATAAGTGCCCTCCACATACACTAGGAAATTTCTCTGAGTTCTTTACAATTATCAAGAAATCTCCTTCCCTAAAAGAGGACAAACACTATTGTCATCACAAGGCAGTGCATGACATGAACCACTATAGCAGCGCACTCCATAACACATCACTCAATGAGAACAAACACCCTGGGACAACTTGACTGGAAGGAAAAACAAATATGAACCATAATAACAAAACCACTGCACCAGAGAAAACAGGGGAAAAAATTGCTAGTAACAGAAGATACTCATTGAGATATATAGCATGAGTGTTTATCCATGCACAGTGAGATACCCTTAGGTTGCCTTTCCATCTTTTTTCACATATTGGTAAATATTTTTCCCATCCATAGCTTACAAAGTCCACAGACAAACAGCTCTGAAAAACCTTAAACTAAGCACCTGATCAAAATACACCAGCACCCCCAGAACATATCTGTTTGGGGAACTTCTAAGCCTCCCCAAAAATAATTCCACATCAATCTCACAAAGTCAGAAGCTGGCTGAGAGAGCAATCAACCTAGCACGCCAAGCCAAAGACCCAATAATGAACAAAGACTCGATAGTGAAAGGAATAGGCTGAGAAGGATGATCACACAGAGTCTTGTCCAAAACATAAAAGCATCAACGAAAATGCAAAAGTCAGAATGAACACAAAAGATGGATGGAACCTTGACCCCATTGAATCCCTTTGGGAACACAGATGCTTGGTTACCAACCTACCATGCCACGATCAAGACGCAATTATGAAAAAAAGACCCAATGGTGAAAACCAGCATTTGGCAAAAGAAAGGATTAAGCTGAGAAGGATGATATCACACAGTCTTGTCCGAAACATAAAACATTGACGAAATTGAAGAAATCAAAATTGAACACAAAAGTTGGATGAAAAATTTAAACCTATTTGAAATCTTTTTGGGACATATGAAACTGGAGATGAAATTCAATGCATCACCAGAGATGGAGATAGTGATTTTACTTCATTGAGATGGATGACATGCAGTGAGATGCGTGAGTTTAAAGGATAATCACACATAGTCTTGTCCAAAACATAAAAGAAATTGCAGAAATCAAAATTGAACACTGAAGTTGGATAGAACATTTCCCCTATTTGAAACCCCTATTGGAACAGATGAAATTGGAGATGAATTTTGATGCATGATGGAATTGTTACACTGTTTGAAACCCCTTTTGGAACACAAGAAATTGGAGACATGAAAGATATGAAATTGGAGATGAAGAAATTCAACTTGTGATGAGAGAAAGGTGGGGATAATAGCCATTTTTTTTACTTGGTTGAGACAGATGAAAGTCAATGCAATGCAATGCAATGCATGATGAGAGAGAGAGAGAGAGAGAGAGAGAGAGAGAGAGAGAGAGATGGACAGAGAGTTTACTTGGTTGAGAAGGATGAGGAGCAGCAGAGAGATGAGCGGAGTTGAGATCAGCAGAGCCTCCTCCGGGAGACGTTGCAGAAGTATAGGTGAGAGAATTGGCAACGACGAGGGATCGAGCGCGCTTGGACTTGGGACGAAGAAGAAGGCCAGCGGAGGCGGCAGCAGCGGCAGCAGATTCAGCCGCCTGTCGTTCTCGCCGCTTAGCTGCAGGAACCCAAGTACTCTTGAGGTGCGTGGTACACTCAAACCCTCGACTCTTACAACACGTTCGACATCGCTGGTATGAGCAATCTTTCTTCGCTTGGTTTCCGCATTCTTGACACGCTGATGATCCTGTTGTTGTTCCCGTACTACTTGCTCCTCCTCCTCCTACTTGCTGTCCCTGCCCCTGCCCAACCACTCCCTCCTTCACCTTTCCTCCTCCTCCTCCTCCTCCTGCTGTTGCTCCCCACAGCTCTTCCGCACGTGGTTCTTCATCCCCCCCGCCCCCCAATCAAGAAACACAAACACCAGACGTGAACCCATTTGTAAAAGAAAGACAAACATCAGATGCGAACCCATTTGTTAAAGACAGAAAGAAAGACAAACACCAGACCGATCAGACGTGAACCCATTTGTCAAATAAAGAAAGAAAGAAAGAAAAGCATCAGACCCATCAGACGTGAACCCATTTGTGCAAGAGAGAAAGAGAAACATCCGACAGAAAGAGAAGCATCAGACGCGAATCCATTTGTGAAAGAAAGAAGGAATTTGCACAAAACCCACAACAGAAGAAAATAATAATAACAACAATAAAATCTCAGACCTAACCCAAGCCCGCTGCTACCCAAAGCAGCAGGAATCCAGCACACAGAGAAGCTGGAGACGAGAACAACTGGGAGGTAGCAGATTCAATCCTCTCAAGAGGCGGGGAGTGCATAAATAGATGAATAGATACCATGAAGGTGTAGATGGTTGTCGGGATCAGATGGGCCCGCGTGTGCGGGATTGTGCTGTTGCAGGCTTTGTACATTCATGCCCTGCGTTGCTGCTGCTGCTGCTGCGTCTTCTTCGTCTTCCTCCCTCACGGCCAGTGCCCAGCTCTGTGCAGCTGATGGGTTGTTGTTGTTGTTGTTGTTGATGTCTCTGTCTCTGTCTGCAGCAGTGGTCTTTCCCACGCTGCTGCTATTGCTACTACCTTCCTGCTCCTCTTCTTCCTCCTCGTCAAAATTGGTGGCCGCAAGGCCTGCTGCTGCGTCTTCACTTCTTTGATGACTCTCTCTTTTCAAGCTGGCTTCGTACCCTTGAAGAGCTCCTCCGTGCAGTGCTCCATGGTGAAGAACTACATGAGGAGAAGCAGCATGAGGAGGAGGAGCTGCTCCTCCATGCGCTCCTCCTCCATACTGATCTTCCTCACCTCGGCTCAATAGGCTCTGATAGACTTCGCGGTGGTGGTGGTGGTGCGTGCCATACACTGGGGGGGGCCGACCCCAGGGTATGGGGTTGTTGGTGAGAGCAGCAGCAGCAGTGGAAGGGAGGTTGCGCGCGTACGCGTAGCCTAACGATAGATCCCCGTCTTTCAACGATGTGGGGTCGTCTCTGCTGGGGCCGCCTCCTCCTCCTCCTCCTCCCCCCACTTCTGTCACCCCAGCCCGCGCCACAATGCCTATCCTAGTTGTCTCCACCTTCCTCCCTTCCCCGCAATCAATCCGCTAGAGACAGATTCTCTATCTCTGTCCCCGCTGCTGCCTCCTCCTCCCTTCTCTTTTTCCTCCTTGAGTATGATGATTCTTCTCTCTCTGTCCCTTCCTCCTCCTCTTGCTCCTCCTCCCCCTAAAAAGCAACACCCCCACACAGACACAGAGTCTCCCAAAACTGCTTCCAAAACCCTCGGAATCCCACAGAAGAAAAAAACTCCTGACAACAACTCCACCACCCACAATACCAAAGTGTTCGACAGCAATGAATCCCACCTGACAACCGAATGCGCAACCCACAATCCCCTTGCTCACTCACTCGCTGACTCACTCACTCCAAAACACAAAAGCTTTCATTAACCCCAAAGGGAGAACCACCGACTGCAGCAGGAGCAAATCCAACAAAAAAAAACAGAAAAGGAGTTGTCGTCGTCGAAAGTCCAAAGCAGAATGCTCAATGCTCAGGCAGCTTCAGCTTCAGAACAAGAGCGGCGAATTGGCTTGTTCCAAAACTCCAACAAGTTTCCAGAGCTCATGTACAGCTGACTGCAGCTCGTCTAAGAGAGTGCGCGGTTCCTTGTGCGTTGTCTGGACACAAGTGCACAGAAGCTCGGACTAGTTCACCTGCTCTTCGCGCGCGAGCGAGCGTGTGGTAGGGCGATGACGACGAGCTCCAGGAAACAAGGAAGAAGGAAGAACCCGACGAAGGCGAGGAAGACAACCGCACCCAACCGCGCAGTCACACCGCGCAGGCAGTCACGACTCGCAAACCAACCGCGCAGTCGCACCGCGCAGGCAGAAACGACTCACCAACCCAACCGCGCAGTCGCTCCGCTAGCTGCCTATTCGCTCTCCGCGGCTTCCGAACCTACCATGGGCACAGGAAGTGATACCGCGCGGTCTATCTCCTTACCGCGTATTCTCTCTCCACGGTTTCCAAACCTGCCACTACCAAAGGCTCGGGCGATAGTAACTGTACCTGATTCCGAGCCTCGGGATTCTCCGAACCTAAGGCGAGGTGCGGTAATGTGAGGTCCGGTGGTCGTGTGGTAAATCCGTGGCCACACGGACAGTTGCAGGGGATGCGGAAAAGACGAATACGGAAAGAAAAAAGACGAGGACAAAAAGTCGTCTTTTTACGGAAAGAAAAGAAAAGAAAGAAAGACTTGAGTTTTTTTTTTCTTTCCCGTTGGTATTTTCGTTCTTTCCAACAGCGGCTGGATCAAACAGGTAAGCAGCTTTTCTTTTCTTTTCTTTTCATTTCTTTTCTTTTATTTTCCTTTCCTTTTTCAGAGGGGAATTTTCTTTTTCTTTTTTCATTTTTGCTTTTTTTGAGGTTATGATCATTCGGGCAGGGTTTTTCCTCAATTTTTTGATATAGAAAAAAATTTGGCAAATTTTTTTCCCCACAAAAATTCGAAAAATTCACACTTTCCCAAGCAAAAAAACAAAAACACAAAGCTTTTCAAAATTCTCCCAATTTTTTTCCCAGAAATATGACAAAATTTGTTGGGAAAAAAAAGAAAAATAACAAAAGAAAGAGAGAGAGTTACCAATTTCTTTGATTCTACAATGCAGGGGTTTTTTTTTGTTTTTTTTTTTCCGTCAAATTTGTAATAATGGAAATTTGTAGAAATTTTCACAATTTTAGTGGAATTTTCTTTGCACTATGAAAATTCTTTTTTTTTCAAGAACTTTTCCAATTTTCTTGTCAACAATTTTTTAAATTTTTGTTGGGAAAAACTCAGGGCCTAGGAGTGGGGTGTAAAAAAGAAAAAAGAAAAAAGAAGTGCACCAATAGGAAACTAGAATAGGTGTCAAAGAGGCACTTGTGTTCCAATTGCGTAATTCCAATTCCAAGTTAGTAATTTTGGCACATTAGCAAATTACGAGTAATTTTGTCATATTTTGGTGTAGCGAATTTTCGATATTTTTGAGAATTATTAAAATTTAAAAAATTATCCGGAAATTGCGCTTTTTTTTTCTTTAAGTGGGTTTTCAGAAATTTTCTATGTGAAATAAAAGGAAATTGAATTTGGGAAACAAAAAATTTGAAGAAAAAACCAAAAAAAAAAAAAAAAAAACCCTTATTTTTTATAAATTTTTGTGAGGGGGGGGGGGGAGGGGAATATAATAATATTGGGGGGATGGGGGGAAATCAAAAATAAAAAATAAATAAAAAAAACAAACCACC
>Ga0116231_10002592_pt1 | contig 37808 bp, 24 predicted proteins | sample S1TSphgellanicum_2_FD_89695 | JGI IMG/M metagenome (GOLD analysis project Ga0116231, IMG submission 89695) | Host-associated microbial communities from peat moss isolated from Minnesota, USA - S1T2_Fd - Sphagnum magellanicum MG | ecosystem: Host-associated > Plants > Peat moss > Unclassified...
AATCCTTTATTTTTTGTGATTAGTGCATTTGGAAACTTTTTTTTAAAGAAATCAATAAAGGTCAAATATAAATTATAGCTACCCAAATTAGTTTATTATGAATGTTAATTATTATTTTTGGCCATCCATTTCCCTTTGACTTTGTCAAAACTAGTAAGAAATCCTTTGTATTCCCTTCAATTATGGACATTCATGAAATGCCACTTTTGTTCCAATATAGTGTGTTTTCACTTTTGCCTAGTCTTCAAAATCAAAATTTCATGGTCATTGCAAAAGCACTTTCAACAAACAAATCAAAACATTTAGTTACAAATCAAAATAACCAAAAGGACTTGATTTGTGCAATGTTGGGGATCCATTGTTGGAATTAAAATGTTTGATGTCTAGAGATGGGGGATCTTCCTATAAGATCTACATCAATGGAGGAGATTAGGTACATGGAAAAATTAATGAAATTTAAACATGACATGAAAAATATTAGCGAGGCACACTTGAAACATTTGGAAGACAAAAAATAGGAGCTCAAGGAGTGATTAAACATTGGTTTGCACTACTTATGGAGGATCAAAAGGATTTTTTTTAATATCAAAATAATATGCATATATGCAATTGACACTTCATTTTTCAAAGTAAAAGTACAATAAAACCAATTACATGACCAAGTGATAATCTATACTAGTTTCTCAGCCCAAATATTTCCTTGACAATCACTATGAAAAAAGGAGTGTTTTCCAACTAGCCTTGCAACGCAATTTTTGAGTTGTAAAGTTGCAACTCATCGTATATACAATGTAATTCATTGCAATTCATTTGCAACTTTGTTAAAACAATTTCTTTTCAACTATTATGCAACTCCATTATAGTTGCACCCATGATGTCATGTTGATGTCATTAATTGTCATCCATATATTAAAACCTAACATGTGGCATTATAAAAAATGTTGGACATAATTTTTTGGAAATATTGATCTCCATTATTCATTATGATTATTCATGATGGTTCGAGATTATGACATGTGGCACAATAATTTTTTTGTCGCATGGCATATTAATTATATATTGGAATAAATAAATAAATAAAAATATTTATTTTAGTAGGTAGGTAAGTCATACATAACCATAGGTAGCTAGGTTGGTAGGTCTAGAGACCTACATACCTATGTATCTACTTATGACCTACCTACCTACATAGGTAGGTAGAAAAATAGAACCTACTTACCTAAGTAAGAAAACACAAGACTAAATGAACTAAAGAATAGCCATGAATTATTTTTAAAATTTTATGTTTTGCCTTTAGGTTAATCTCTTTTAAGTTCATCCCAAAATGACACTTGTATTTTAATGTGAAAATATAAGAGAATAAACCTTTTTTATATAGTTTGTAACATGTTTTTTGAGGACAAAATATATGGGTTAAATTATCTTTTAGTTGTTCCTTAGTTGTAAATTAAGTTGCAATTGAATTACAACTATAACATTCAAATGTTCAAAGCAAGCAAGATTTAAGGTTTTGTTTTTGGTGTCTAAACAAAATTTGAGCCCTTCCTATTGGCGCATATGGGGCATTAAAAATCATCAAAAATGAAATAGAATTGAGAAAGTTATTGCCCCCCAAAATAGAAGGGGTCAAGAACTCAAAATAATAAACCACTAAACACTACAAAGGCTAGTTTTTGAACACCTAAAAAAATATTTATATGTTTTTCTATTGTTATTAAAATTGAAAGATGATTTGTATAACTTTAGGTGGTGTTCCTATAACACTTTAAATTGTTTAAAATGAATAAGAAATAAAAAAGTTACAAGGTTTGAAAGTAGGAGGGGTCTAAAGAGGGAAAAAAAGGAAAAAAAACATGTTTTGTAAGTTGGAAAGCTTATTTATCTTCTTGTTATTTTTTCATTACTCCTTTTCCTTGGCACTTCAAGACAATTTCTAGAGCTCGAGGTAGCATTCCCATAACATTTTAAATCATTCAAAATGAAGCACATATGATGAAGATATAACTAACTAATGAATATGTATCTTTATTAAATTATAAATAGTTGTTTATAGTTATAAAATAGTTGAATAGTAGTACTTTAGTAGTGATGCACTAATGGCCATATTAATTGTATTAATGAAAATCATAATAAAAAACTATTTGCAAATGTATCCCGTAATAGGTGGTGAAAATGTGAACATGTGACATGATTGCATGTATGTACATTATACACTAATTACAACATAGTTATTACTTTAGGTGCACATTTACAACAATTTTATAGTTGTCACATGAAATTACAATGTAACTTTTGAAAAAATCAAACATGGTTGACTACATATGTATATACGAGGTGTATAAATTATAATATAAGAGACCCATTTTCAACTCACTTATAACTATAATACAATTAATTGATTTTCTAACGTGGTAATTTATTTATTAATACACTATATTTCTAGGGGGATAGTTGCACATTAATTGTAATACCCAAGGGATAATTACATAATAGTTGTATATGAGTTGTTTTTGAGTTTTAGTTGCAGGGTTGTGTGGTTTCAATAGATGTGATTTTTCATAGTGAATTTTCCTTTTAAGTCTTATATTCATGCTTCTTTAATGACAATGTACATTGAATTCTTCACATGGGTTGTAGGTGATTGTGCTGATATTGTTTTGTTTTTTTTTTTTTTTGGCATTGTGAATTTGTTAAATGTGTCAATACATTTCATTTGCATGGATTGACACATGTTGAAATTGTAACAACTCTAGTTAGCATGTGTCATTAAAGTCACACACTATGTCATGAATTTTGAAAACTTCATTAGAGGATAAGTGACTTAATTTAAGCAAATTTGGTCACTTATCCAAATTTTATGATAATCCTTTATATGAGATTATTAACTTGAGCATGCATATGATGTAAATATTTGTTATGCATTTAACTTACTACATTAAAAGATATATGGGCTTGTAAACTATAATGTATGAACTTTAAAAATGTTATAATGATTGATATTATGATTATTAGGAACTTCATTTTAATTAGATAATATATCAATAAAATAAAAATTTAAAGATTTTGTAGCATGTCAGTTGTAGTTTATTCTTGATGGATTTAATTTTTATTTTGTTTTTTTGTTAATGTTACAAATTTGGGTAATCATTATAGAAAAATATTCATTTGATGTTGGGTTTGTGCATGTACATATGTTATAAACAAATTTCTTTAGTTGGGCATACAAATGAATGAAAAACTATTACTTGGAATTGATGGACTTTGTTATTTAACCACTAGGTCCTTTTTGGGGTAAAAAGAAATACAAAGGAAATGGACTTTGGGTGATGTTTCCACATTTCACAAAGTGGGCCATCTTAGCTTACACTCATTTGAAATGAAAAGAGGTGCCTAACCATAATGTTTAGGCCACTTATGCACATTTTGTATTATGACAAACTTATGGATGAAAGTAGAAGAACAAATTCATCATTCTTTTGAACCATGTGGATGCTATAATTAAGGGTTTCATTGCATGGATGTTGCTATCACAACTTGCAAACATACATTCCATCCTCTCTTGCCTTGGTGCAATGGTAAAATAATCTAACAAAATTTGTTGTATCTATAATGTGAAACTACATCCTAAGTGGTGGACAAGTTGGGGATTTCAAAAATTGGACAAGGAATTGACTAAAATTGTAAAGAAAAAGAACATTGAACAAACTTGGGATGACATCATTAATGTTGAAAATTTTTAAAAATTTACAACTTCTAAACAATATTCAAGTCCAAAAGGTACATGTTATTTTTCACATTGGTTGCTTTTGTCTTTATGATGTCTTTATGATGAAGGTTGCAAATGTTTTTGGATTTCTATGCTATATAATTCAACTCATGATGTTTATTTTAAAAATTAATGTTTGTGTCATTATTGTTACTTTTAAAAAATGAAGTATGATGAACAAAGTTTGGTCAAACACAATTTCCATTGGGTTCATGTTTTGCAAGCATCAATTGATAACACCTAAACATCAAGTTTGGCTACTTGCTTGCATTCAACATCACATGTGAAGAGATTGTTTCTCACTCTTTCACCTAGTAAATCCACAACAAGTGTCATGTCACCATTTCATATGTGAGGTGATTTTTGTGTTAATGATAACAATTCCTTAATGATATGCAATCCAAAATCTCCTACTTTTGGAAAATGAAAGGGATACTGCTTGAAGAACCTTCAATGAAGAGGAGTATGCTTTTGGACTTATTTGATGGCCAACAATTAACACATTTGGAATCAAGAACAAATAGAACCTACTAGAAATGCGGAATCAAGTACGTCACTTATCTTATTCCATGGTGAAATGTGTGCTTTGACTCCCTCTTTTGATCAATCATGCTTATAGTTGATCTTGGTGTGCATTGTGTAAGTGTTGGTAATATGGTTGATGCACCAACATCACTAACACAAAAAGTTTTCAATACATCATTGTCATTGGGTTCAAACAAAATACTAGGACTTATGGAAGGTGTAATGTTCAACTAATTAATTTTTGATGTTTTAAAGTGGTAAATAAGTTTATTTTGAAATTTATTGATGTGTTTTGCCAATAATGTTTCAAATAAATTATGGGAACATTTGTATAAGTTTGGAAAAAATCTAATGAATCTAAAGTACTCGAAAACACTTTTGAAGGAGTGCAAACAATGTTTTCACTACTTAAATCATTATTTAAAAAGTGCTTATGGGTACTTTATATTAATTTCATTTATAAACATGTACACAATCTAGTATAATGTCACATTTTTTTAGGTCATGAGAATTTCATGTCAACTATAAATGATGAATCAAAAAATACTTTCATTAAATCTAATTCTACTACATCTTGATTGGTTAGCCCACTACTTTAAAGCCAAACACTGAGGAGGTGGGGTTGGGTCCTAGTATTGTGTTTGCATTATTGGTGTGAGGATAATAGATGTGAAGGCAATTATTATTGTTAATCCTTTAAAAATATGCATGAAAAGCCTCCCCCAAAAACATTAGGCAAGGAAACCCTTGTGAGCAAGATGTTGCAACATTTATAATAAATAATTTTCTCATAAAAAATCCAAGAAAAGATAGTCACAAGTTATGAAAAGCTATTGAATCATTTGAATCATGGAATAAAAATGAGTGGGATGGTATAATTAGGCACATATGCCAAAGTTGTGTGATCCACCAAACCATAAAAAAGTTGCACTATTGTGCCAATCAAAAGGATTATGACGACTCATGGGAACAAACAAAGCAAACAAAATATTTGGCCTTTGTAATTTTGTACTTTCTTTGTTTCATTTAACTAATGAATAATTAGATTTTTTTTGTATATGTAGTTTAGCACTTGGCTTGATTGGAAAGCCCTTTAACAAGTTCATATATGGGTAGTGCCACTTTCAATATATTGTTGAATGCTTTAAGACACCATTATTTGGATTAAAAACCACAAATATAACTTTTGCATTTTGCTTGGCACATGGTTATTATACCCAATCTTCATTGTCTCATGTGGGAATACCATAAGGCAAGCAAATTCAAGGTATATGCAAGTTTTGATTGTAAGAGCACATTTCCTTTATTTGTAGATTATGCAAATGTACAACAAAAAGTTCACAAAGGTATCAATAGTCAAAATGATGTTGTATGAACTTTTTGAAATTTGTTCATTTTTGTTCATAACTTATATCTTCCTCCAAATTACATTTGGTACATATGAGGTTTCATCATATACGTTCAAATATTTAAAGCCCATAATTCATTGAACATATCATGTTCTTATTCAAATACAACATAAATTTTATTTTAAGTAATGGGGAACACAAGAAATTGTGCAATTAAAATGACATGAAAAATAGGATGCATGGTAGTTGTTAATATGTTGGCAAACTATAAAGGAACCCCAACAAAACAACACAACATAATGAAATTGCATGCCACTTGGGTTTGATGTTCATGATAAACTCTAGAATTTGTTCATGATTATAGTGTGGCATGCCCATGGCATGGGAAATTGTATTTCAACATGTTAGGGAAAATTATGAAAAACTTGTAACAAATTTGTTTACAACATTTAGAATCATCATGAATTCAATTTCAAAATGAAATTTCTAGTCCTTCACATTGACCCAATGACTGTAATATCTATAGCACAAGGAAACATACATATTGCCAACCAAGCTATGATCAACGGGTTTTCCATTTTAAATCAATTGAAGTTGCTAAATCCTTTTTACCTTCTTGACATCAAAACATTATGCAACTATAACAAAGAAACAAGACCTATTCAATTGCATTCAAAACCTAATGATTTCTTAAAACAAGAGAATTAAAAAATCTTACTTCATTAAATTCAAGCTATGCGGTTGTGTTTCAACACCAAGAAAACATGCACTTGGATAGATGTTATTGAAACCTATAGTTGTGTATGATATAAGGAAATAATTACATTTTAAAATATGGAATTCAACAATATGCATTAGTTAGTAAGAAAATAGGTTGATTTGACTTAGGAATCTAGTAAAAATATACCACTTTTGGACAAATGTCAAAAGGACCACCTCATCATTTTGGAAAAATCAATTTTGAGAAGTTCAATATTAATTTAACTAGTGGTCATTTTGATTGCACTACTACAATTTGTGGTCTTTTATTAGGTTTTTCAGTAAAAAAACCCAAAATTATAGGCATAAAAAATACCACCTTATCAATTTGAACAAGTCAATTTGGACTTGTCAATGTGATTGGGTAGTCAATTTGGAGTTTGTTGTTTTGATTGATAAAGTGATTGATTATTTGACTAGTAAACAATGGACCATTTGATTGGATCAAATTTATACCTAATTTTTTAAAAATTGGATTATTATTATTTTAATTAATAGGTAGGTAGGTAATAAATAGGTGTAGGTAGGTCAAAAAAGACATTTAAATAGGTAAGTATTAGCTTATCCTATGTTACCTAATTCGACCTAAAACTTCACCGAATTAATTTAGTCGAAACTACTTGGGACCTACCTACCCTAGCTTTCTAAGCATGCACATAAGTTGTAAGTATAAGGAATTAAACCCCAAATTTCCACAATGATAAACATGACCAAATCTTTTTTAGAATATTATGTCCATGTCGATAAAATATTAAAATAATATTTTTTTGACACATAGGATATAATATTTGCTGACGTGAAGGAATATTTTGCCACGTGTCCATGGATGAATGTTCTTTACAGATGAAAAAAAGGATGAACTTTATTCTTAATGTTGCCAACAAATGTTATTTTTGCAAAAAGTTGAACAAAAGAAATAAGGTTGAAATAATTTATGTTGGTTTTTTTCAAAACAAATTGACAAATGAAATGTTCAAGTCACAATTTAAAGCCATATTTCATATTTCTTCAACATGAAATATATTCAAGTTCTACAATATCTAAACCATATAGAATGTTAAATTAAATCCCATAGACACACTAAGAGGTATGTGCCAATCCAAGCACTAATTATTCACCACCAAGAGCCCATTAGGAACAAAGACAATATGAAACAACCCACAAGACTTCACATTGCTCACACTAGTTCAAGTTATTTTTTATTTTCATTCACTTTTTCAACCTCTTATGTCTAACACCATTCTTGTTACTTGCATAATCAAATTGCATTTTTTTCCTATACTACTAATTTGCCCAATCTATACAACAAGCCTCTATTTTACAATGGCAAGAGGAAAATTGCCACCAATTTTCACACCAAACACATTGGAATCAATGATTGAATATATGCTAATCTCAAGCATATTAGATAGAATATGTGAAATGACAACAAAACCTTGGGAATGTCCAAGAGATGACACTCGATGATTCCCCCTCGAGCATTTGCTAGAAAGCAAAACATGGGGAACGTAATGGAAAAAAACAATTGACAAAACAAATGAACGGGTGGCCTAGCAATGGGTGAATGCGAAAATAGACAAAAAAATTCTTGCAATACTTAACAAATTGTAAACATTTTGAAGGAGAATATGGAAGACTACCATTGAGCAATGTTCACATATGCCATGGATTTTTTTAAAGAGTGTGCAAGTTTGAAAAAGCCGATTCTAAAACATTTTTTCATAAGTTTACTCAATGATTTGTTGACAATGGATTTAATAACCCTTGAAAACTTGCTATCAACATAATTATTAAAACCTCGAAGATGCAACTCCAAGCAAGTGAGCTTGGTTGCCATAGGATTTAAGGAACAAAGTTTTAAACAATCGATGAATCATTGGATGACAGGGCCAACCTCAAAACCACGAAACATGTATGATAGTTGAAAGAAACGATGAATCAACAACTGAAAAGAAGAATACCATTATTTGCAATAAATTGTGGAACAATACAAGTGTTAAAATGAATAGTGGCTGAAGTTGAACATTGAAATTGATTATTGGAAAAATTGAATGAATTAATGTTGAAACAAAATTTCATAAAAAATATGATAAACAACTACTAACAACACTCATGAACACCACTAGATCTCAATGTGTTTCCGATGGTAGAAAGAAGAAATTTCAAGACTATAGATGTAAAGATGCAAATAGTGATTGAATGATGGGGATATTCTAATTGCTTGTAGTATTATAAAATATATGGGATGGTGATGAAAATGTTTATGACAAAGTTTCTGAGCAACTAGCCACGAAAATTATGTACATGTATGGAGGATGTTCACAAGGAAATTCATTAGGCCAATAACCTAGCCACATGGCTTTCACAAGGTGAAAAATGCAACAAATTAAATACCTCCAATATGTGTAATCTCTAGTTTCAATATTTATAATACACATCAGTTAAAATATAAACATGTTTAGATTGTTCACACGATAGTTTAATTATTCTCACTAGACATATTTAAAGATCTCTTGTACATCCAAATATCAATTGAAGGAGCTTTTGTTTAATTGAAACATGTTTATTATTATTCATTATGTCATATTTTGGGGGTATTTTGCTTTAGCCACCTTGCTTGACCCAAAAGATGAACAAAAACGACCTTTGTGTATCAATATAAGAGAGTCATTGATGTAACCAAGTCAGAAAATTTCACCCAATGCCCTTGGATATTTGAGGCTAAGATCAAGGTAACCTTCAAACATTATCCAAGAACACCCAACGGTTGTGGGAGGAGCATTGCAATAACATTAAAAGTCATCCTTTGCCAAAAATATATTGGAAATAAGGGTCAATCAATTGCAATTGGATGTTTGAAGGCAATGTATGGGATAGACCATAACATTTCTTTCAAACATCCACTTGCCTTTGGTCGATCACTTAAAAGTTTTTACAATTGAACTTCCTTTTGATTATTAGAATTTAAAAAAACATATTTAAATACAAAAAATAATTAAAAACATGGGTTTTGAAAACCTAGATCAAATGATTTTTGAATTTATCACGTGATTTGACAATTGAAACATGTGTATAAACAATAAATCTAGAAACATGTTGAAACATGTAACTTATACATGCTAGTGTAGTTGGCCATGTTTCAAATGTTAAATTCCATTGGATCACCTCACTTAACTAGAAACAAGAAGAAAAATCATGTAACTTTTATTTAGGAATGTTGTAAGTTCATTGAAAAGTTACATTTTTGCAAGACTTCCCAATGAATTTGGATGTTTGAAGATAACATTGGGATAACCCCAAAACATTATCAAGGAACCCCCAAGAGCTATGGGAGGAGCACAACAAGATCATAACTTGTCACCCATATTTTTTATAAATAGTTTCCTAAATGGGTCAATCAAATGTTGCTAAAAAATGTTAACCAAAAATAAACAAAAACATGTAATTTAGAAACTTTTTACTTCAACAAGAACATGTGCAAAAATGTTTGGATTCGCATTGTAATATATATTGTTGGAACATACAAGTGTGGTTAAAATTGGAAATTGAAACATGATAGAACCATTTTGTAGCATTTTATCTAGTTTTAACTTGATAATTTGTTTAGTTTTTGGAACACAAACCATAATCAAGTAAACTATTATGTTTAAACTTTACATCAAAAAAATTTAAACGATAATTTGTGAATTCATATTGGATTCGGACTCAAGTAGCTTAAGTCAAAAACACAACGAGTAACATTTTTTGTATTTGTTTCTAAGAACTAGTTGTAGCTTAAAGTGAAACAAATCGTAGTGTATAAAAAATTTGATTTCTATAGGAACCCATTACAAGCCTTGAGGAAGTTTTCTTACAAACGGAAACAAGACAATGCAACCCCAAACAAACAATGCGAGAAATGAACACAATAAAAAAAGACAATTCATTTTTTTTGTGAGCAAATATTCAGCGTGCAACTTTTCAACCTTTGGCACAACATGTGTCAATCATTAGAAAACCATATATAAACCATTGTGAACCTGTAAACAACAAGAAGCTTCAACAAGTAAAACAAGACGTGCTACATGTTCTTAAGACTATTCATACATAAGAATGTTGTGTTTCGAAGGGAAAAATGAAAGAGAAGGAAACTACAAATAAAATAATGGGAGTGAAGATATAGAAGTTCTTCGGCACCGCAGGAAGCTACATATAAGACAATGGGAATGAAGATGTAGAGGTTCTCTAGCATTGCCATGAGCTCGTTTTGATATCAAAACCCTAAGTTAACATCTATGACAAAGGAACAACAATGAATATAATAGTGGCAGATTTGAGTTTGGGAAAAAAAAACACGAGAATGATCGAAAGCCAAAAAATGTGTAATGTGCTATGAATGGGGCATGGACGGGTTTTGCATGGAGCATGGGCACATGGCACCAAAACATAGCTCCCAAAACTTTACATGTTTTGGTGGGTGATATGTTTTAGGGCTCAGGCTACCCGAGCATCAAAACTTGTGCTGGGCCACCCACCAAAACTTGACATGTTTCAGTGGGTGGTAGGTTTCAGGTGTCTCCTTGCTTGGGCATTGAAACATGTGGTGATGGGCCTTGAAAGTTGTCATGTTTTAGTAGACACAATGTTTCAGTGAACAATGCTTTTGGGTGTCGAAACTAGCATTGGGCTGGCACCAAAACATGACATCTTTTGGTGTCGGTCTGCTCAAGGACTTGCGTTGCCCACATGTCACACTAAACTGTCTCAAAACAAATGACAAATTTACAGTGTCACTGAAATAATGTTGAGGATTGGTATATGATAAATCATATGCTTGGCCAACACTATAATTAACAACTAATAAGCCAAATGGGGAACTATACCAATTGTTTGCTGATTATTATTGCTACTATAATATAATAAAGGCTTTTTTTTGTGCCAGATTGAACTAACAGCCACCAATGCAGCATTTATTGGAAGTGTGCTAATACTTAGTTTCAGGTGAAGCACCACGGCCTTAATGTCACCGTTTCACCCATCTTGTAAAGGATAGGTCATGAGGCAGGTAGGATAATAGGTGGTAGAGGATAGGCCATAAGGAAAGTGGATAATAGGTGTATCGACGCATGGAGATTGTTAGTACATGGATAAGGGTTACTTGGTTGTTAGAAGGTAGGTAGTAAGACAGAAACTCATCTAACCACCATGGTTAGCTAGGGAGGTGGAATCCTGTGAAAAACTGTTTCCTGCCCACCTACCATGCATACATCGCGCATGTTGCGTGTTGGCTGAGGGTACTCTGGATGTATTTCTCAGGCACAAAGTTTTTGGGGGTTGATTCCCATGAAGTAAGCAGTCCTTACATAAAGTAAGTGCTCAAACCAAAAGGTGGGAATCCTTGCAAATTGTGGACCCAGTGTGATTACTAAAGCAAAATATTCTTCTGGATACTTGTTAAGTTTGTGGACAATAAATTCTGAATTCGTTCCTCGCTTACCTACTAGTTAGTTACCTTTCAAATTTATCATGTCTGCTTCAAGTGCAATCTGGTGCCAACCCTGTTTCCATGAGAATCAGCACTGTTCCAACTTAAAAACTTGTCAGTGATCTCCCCGCGTACCCACTTTCCTCTCAATGACATTCCTGCCGATGAGGGAGGAGAATTGATTAATATATATATTTGTTCCATCATTTCCTTTCATTGACAGAGTTTGTTTGCTGTCCTTTCTTATTATATTTTAACAACAATAATTAGAGAAGACTAGTGTGCCCCAGTGATTTATTTTTCAATTTTCTGATGTTGCAAGATTAGCTAGCATCCCAAGCAGTGACGCCTTTTCAATTCTCTGCTGTCATGTTATTGCATAGAATCCCAAGAGGGGTTTAGCATTAAATGGGTACAGGTTTTTAGAACCTATCTAAATCAAAGTTTCTTTCTTTTCAATTCTATGCTGTCGAAAATTTGATGAATTTTTTCCAAAAATTTAGCAATATTAGTCGAATTTACATTTTAAAAACGAAAACTTCCAAAATTTCCAATAACATTTCTTGTCACGTGACAAAAATCCACACCCCAAAAAATCACTCAACTAAAGAGTCTTTCTTTAAAAAATTTTAATGCTACCAAACTAAAATCAAAGTCTCAATGTGGGGAAAAAGGTTTCTTTTTTTGGGAATTTTGGTGATGTTTCCAGAAAAATATGAAGTTATGACAAAATACTCACTTTTTATTTTCAGCATTTTGGCAAAATTTGCACCAAAACTTGTTGATCTCAAAAAGGATTTAGTATCAAATGGCAATATGTTTTTAGTTTTTGCTTAAATAATAAGAAAATTGGTTTTAAAAATGCTACAAAACAAATATTAAAGTCCAAATGTGGTGAGAATTTTTCAAAAAAAATTTCCCACAATTTGGAGACTTTTTTCCAAAAAAAAGAAGCATTGTAACAAAATATTCCTTTTTCACATTTTGGTGACAATTCGCACAAAAAAAGAGAGTTGGTGTGGCATGTGCCACTAAACACATATTGTAATGTAGTTTTACAAAATATACATGTTTTCAAACCAATCTATTGATTTTCCAATTTAAAAAAATTTCGAAATTCAATAACTCTTGCACCACGGGTTTAAAATATCTAAAACCATGACCTTTGTGCATTCATCCTCAAAGGATTTTCCAATGTTATCCAGACCACACCCTTAACTTCCTTCAAAATTAATTTTGAGTAGTTTTTAATGGTAAAAATATTCAAAATTCAATAACTATTGGAGGGCTAAACATTACAAATTTGCCTTGTTTCACCTCTTCTCATCAAGGGCTTCTGAATACCATGAATGTAGCTGAAGGCCTATCATTTGGGAAATCTTCATGTGAAAAAACAAAAAAACAATTCATCTTGTAATGACTTTGGTCTTTATGGCAAGTTCAAAATTCAACAAAATAATTCCCTTACTAGATGTAGAACTTGTCATAGATGCATGCACTTTTATGACACATGCCCATCCATCATATGCACACATAGTTTCAAATGTCACTTACACATTGGGTGAAATTCGAACCAAAATTTATTGTTCAAATTCTATATCATGTGTGGCCTCTTCCATATGACCAATGCCAACAACTACCTTGCTTAATAAGAGGAATTGCCATAGTTGTTATTTCACAATTGCATTCCCTTCTAAAAATGTTTTATCAAATTAAGATGGTCCATTCACTAGGAAGATGTTAAATGCCAGTTAACAAACATTATCTAATATAAAAAATTGCCGATAATGTTCAAAATGTAATTTTTGTTACAAGGTTTGGTTGCTTTGCCTCGCAACATACGTTAAATATTATTTTTAAATGTTTGTTTTCAATGTTTTCAATGTACTGCTAGTTGGCATTTTCTTTCTCATGAAAGGTGTTGGGTTTGAATTCAACATAAAACATAACATGCATAACACATTAAATGATTTCCTTTTTGTAAAACATGAATAATCAAACAACATAGTTTTATGCAAAACCATGCATGACATAAGACAAGCCTAAAGACATGCCTTATAAAAATCATTAAGGGGTATTTAACATTTCATTTCACTTCATTAATGAGCATGATGTTACGGGACCAAAAGAAATTGATAAAAATTTGCTTTTTATTTCTTTTTTTGACCTCTTAGTAGAATTTTTTTCCTAACAATGACAACATGGTTGTTAATTTTTCATTTCATAAGATGTTAAATGTCTCCTAACAAATTTTATTTAGACATTAATGTAATGCCTTGTACAATTCTATGCAGGGTTTGATTAACGTTTGATAAAAATGTTTAATATAAATAAATGATCATACAATCCTATATAATTGAAAGTAGACTAATAATATTGATGGATTTTATGTCCTACTCCCTTAATTAGATTCTCAGTTCAAACATAGTGAAGACAAAAAAATTGTACAAAATTTGTTTATTTTCAACATGACAAGTATTTTTCATGGAGGACTCAAATTGCACAATGTTCAAAAGTGTTCAAATAACCATATAAATATTCCCAAATAAATTTCATTAGGGGTATTTAATGTCCTCCCTTCTCTTTCCTTAAGGACCCTTGGAAACCACAAATTTTTTTCAATTTTGCAAAGTACTTATCTTGGTTATAATCAACTAAACATATTGCATAATATGATTATTTGAATCACTTTGGAGATGAAAAAATTAACTAACAAGATTCTAAATAGTTATGTAATTGATTATCATGGTTTATCTCAAAGAATGTTTTTGGCAATTTTTCAAAGTTTTTTCTCCAAAGCACTTTGGTTATCTAAGCAAAGACAAATGTGTACTTTAGCCATTAATGTCACCTTAAATATCAATGAACACATGGAAATCTTCACAAATGATTAACAAAAATCAACATGCAAATGAACATGCCAAAATCTAGATTTTTGAAACCTTTTAATTTCATTATAACTTTGAAAGTTGAATCATTGTTAAGGGCGTTGAACCCCAATTCAAAAGAGATTTTGCCCATGTGCAACAACAATGTCTTGCACCCACAACCTCAAACCCAACCCCCAAATTCCAACAACAAGTATAACATTAAAAAAACAAGCCAAAGAGCTACACAAGTGCAAACTACACAATGCATATAAAAACATTGAAGCATGACCAAATTGCAATTTCAAAAAAAAATTTAGCAAACAAGTAGATACAATTCGTTCCATGCTTTAATATATATTATTCCATAATTGAACAATAAACTTGCACACCAAGGATGATGGAGCTCATAAGTAGCAAAACAAATTTGAAACAAAAAGGATGACCATCAATAAGCTTGTGTGAACATTGACAAAAGAAAAAAAATTTCAAAATAAATGTTGAAATTCTTCACATTAAGTTGAAATTGGGAAAACCTATAGAAATGCAACTTGCCCCATTAAAATGGGGATTAAACAAAGAAAAAACTAATTACCTTCAAAATCCAAAATTCACCAACATGCCATTTGCTTAAAAATTCAACACAATATTGAACCTTTGTGCTCTTCCATTGGGAGATGGTTGTTTCAAAGGTGAAGTTATCAATGGTGTAAAATTGTTGCACATAAAATTGAATGTACAAATCCAAGTGGGTGGTTAAATAAAAAACCCAAGGACTTGAACATATGTTATCTAATCCAAGTTTATGAATTTTGAAAGCTTGTGCTTGAAGATGGTAAAAGAAGTGATTTAAAACCACAATTAAATGATAGGATTAACAAAATAATGCCCCTTGGAAACATACTCATTATTTGTAGTTGTGGTCATCTTTAAAAAAAAAACACTACAAATTCAAAACTGGTAATCAAGGAAAGCTTTCACCAAACCCAATGATTTCCCACCTTGTGTTTAAAACATATTATGTTACCCTGATGATAGGCAAATGCTAGTGGAAAATATTTTTAACATTATTGGGATGATGAATTCAAAAATTAAGGTAAATCGCACCTAAAGCCAACATTAGGTCATGGTCCAAGAATCTACCTTGTAGTTTTTAAACCAAAGACTTTGCAAAATCCTCACAATAATTTTTCACATGAGCCTACACAACTCAAAAGTCTAACCTCAACATTAGGTTCACTTCATTTATTATAAGGCAATGTTGATTGATAGAATATTTGGGATCCACAAATTCAATCACAAGACAATTAGATTTTTCACTATTTAAGTTTGCACACCAATTCATGGGCAAATCATTGTTAATGAATGTCTCAAGAATGTTTAGCTCATCAAAAGTTCAAAAGTTGGGTCATTGAATTTTGTGTAAAGATCAATGTGAAAAGATTAAGTTCAACTTGGTAAACCTTCATCACATTAATAAAATCACACATTAAAACATCCCAAGATTGAATAAACTTGATCAACATGCGCACACACCAAAGTGGCAAATGGCATGCAACCCCACAATCAACTCCAAATCACAAAAGAGGTTCAAATTTTCATTAGTGATGTTATTCTTTGCACAATTGACATGCGTCTTCATAATTTGAAGCCAATACTTTTCCATAACACATTTGGCAAGAAACAACATGTCAATCCACCTTGTCTTCACAACAATAATTTCTTTATAATGAACACATCACATGATTTTTGGAATTCAAAAAAAAATTTGGGTGAAAGAGGAAAAAACCCATGCAAAGCCTAAAACAAAGCCTCCAAGTGAACCACCAAACTCAATTCCGATAACACTAGCACTACCAAGTTTGTTCGATGAACAAAACAATGTACTCCAATCATAAATGAAGCTAATCAATAGTAGACACACCCACATAAGTGTCTCTTTTATTCAACATCAACTAAAGCACAATATTGTAATGCCTTGTACACCCTCTTTTTCCACACAAACCAAAAGTTAAATCATTTTTCATCCTTAAATGACATACAAGCATAAACAAATCCAAGAATTGTTGTTGATTAAAATGATCTCATTTGCACTAACATATAATTTTTTTTCCATGTTTACAACATTCCAAGTAGACTTCAACAACAATTCATTCATGCACTTAGTAATTCTCAACTTGCAAAATCACTTCAATGTTTTTTAAGTGTGTGTTTGACCTCAAGCACCATGAATGAGTCTTTCAAACCTTCAAATTGTATCATTAATCAACCCCTAGATAAAAGATGGTAAATCATAACAAACTAGATAAACTTTTGTTTCTTCTCATGTAAAAGTTCATAAACAATCAATTTTCCAAAATGGAAGGACATTCAAACTTGTTGCAAATCCTTTCATTACATGTTTGTTGGCATTTGAGATTGAAGTAAAAATACCCAACTTCAAACACTTGGATGGTGACCTTGCCTTTGCACCTACTTATGTGCTTCAACAAATTATTAAGTTTGAGAATTAAGAGTTTTTCCTTGCCTTCAACCTCTAAGCAAATTGACATCACAATTGGTGCACATTGCCCTTTGCATTTATTACTAATTTAGCTTGAAGGAAGGTGAACAACCTTGTTTTGAAAATGCCTTGAACCTTTGTGCTCACATTTTATTTTATTTTATAGGCTCTTTTAGAGGTGGAATGTAGGTTATGAGCTTGCAATCAAGGATTGCCTTGGTCTAAACCTTAATGCACTCAACAACATTAAAATGAAAAATAAGTTTGAACATGAATTTGCTAAGGAATCACAAAAGAAACATTTATAACCAAAATGCACATTACAAACCTTGGTGGTCATGCAATGCACATAGAAAAATATATATACCGTTACTTACCAAAAGGATTCAAGGAATTCAAGACATTACATTGAACATTACACACAACAGTGGACATTGTGTTCTTATGAAGTTACACACCTAATGTTCATATGCCTTTGAACACACATTATAAAATTATGATGATCCATTGCAAATGCAAAGCCCCCAAATTCTAATCATGAGCTTTGTCCTTTAACACAAGATTGTGGAATCAATGTCAACCCCAAAAATCACACCAACTTGAACAAATCCAATCTTGTGAATGACCTCCTCCAATATCTAGATTCTACAAATCTTGCAAGCCCTTAACGCTAAAGTACCTTGGCTACGTGAGTATAGGAACTAGTGCTTGATTCTAGCAATTCCTTTCTTGGTTCCCGCCCAAATGATAACGAAATATTGTAGAGACAATAACAGGATATTATTAATCACTACTACCCACCTAGGCAAGAAAATTTTGGTAGAGGATCAAAACTTCGGTTTACATTAAATCTTCTCAATTATTTGCATTTGCTAAATCAAGTGATAGCCCAAATGGGGTCCCTAACAATTGGATACAAAATCTAACAAATCCTACATCCAATTAAACTTTTGTGTTCATCATGGCCTTGTCTCACTCTTGGCCCCTGTTCAGAAGGCCACTAACTTTGTGTTAATTTCAAGCCCAGAAGCATAGCAAATGGAATCTAGCAATAGGGCCAGTCTTTTAGTGGCAGCTCGCATAGCTTTGATTGTAAAGTTGGTATCGTGGGCATATTGAGCTATCGGCTATTGCTCCTTGAAAGCTTAATCCTTCGGAGCTCCCCTGCTGGTTGCTGAGCTTTAATCGTCATTCAGCAGTTCGTTTATAATAAAAAATAGGTAACGTTCCACTAGGCACCCTTGTCTCTCGATGAAGAACTCCTGGGAAAGCTTGCCATTAACATTAACCCTAGCCTTATCACCGTCAAATAAAATTCTTGTAAACCTAGCCTTATCACCGTCAAATAAAATTCTTGTAAACCTAGCCTTATCACCATCAAATAAAATTCTTGTCACGGAGACGAACACCTCTGCGATACCTGAGCTCCAGTTAATCAATTTGATTCACTCAAGCTTAGAAGCTACCTAAGTTAGATATCTATGTCTTTTTTCTTTAAAAAATGTTTGTTATTGGGAAATGAGGAAATTGTACCCTTGTGACTTTTTCTTGAAAAGCTTTCAACAGGGTAGGAGCAGAGAGGTAGTTGGTAGGTAGAAAGAAAGGACTTGTTGGGGGACGCAGGCGGGGAGGGGATGGGGAAAGGAGCTAAATCAGCAACATGTCTTTATTGCAGGCATGTCTTTGTCTGCCCTTGGGCCGATGTAATGCTGTGTCTACCAGAGGCCCAAAAGCTGCATAACTGCAACCAAAGTGTCTCTGGGCAGCACCAGACACACCTTGTTCTGGAAAATGGGCAGTCAGGGAAAAAAGAAAGAAAGGCAGTACAAACGTATTGCCTGCAATAAAGAGACATGTGGCTAATTTAACATCTTCCGGCCAGGGGGGCCGCGGGATTCCAACACTTGCCTGGTTGATTTCCCTGGAGGATGTGTCAGGTAAGAGCACCTTGTCTACTCATCTTTTTTACCTGTTAAAAATTGGGTTCGTCCACTAGACCAGAATCCAAGTATTTGTACTCTCAAGGCCACCACTTGTAGTCAATAGAAAACTTGGCAATATGTATATTACACAATAAGAATAAAATGGAAAGTAAGGTACTTAGCTTGTCCCCTCAATTGATGCCTTTGCCAATGGCCTAGGTAAAAAACAATGACCTCTCCCACCCCCCCCCGCCTCCCCCCCAAAAGAGGTGAGGGACATTTTAGCGTCTTCCAGGCAACATGCTCTATTAGTTCAAGGCCGACAATCAGAAACAAAAAGTTGGAGCCAAGCAAACAGCGTGGTAGGTAGAAGCTGAAAACCATCCAGAGATCAAAAGACCAAGTGACACCTGCAGGCAAAGATTTTGGAGGTTGCAGTCAGGATGTGTGTGGCCCAACCCATCTTTTGGACGTGCATCTGAGTATTGCAACTGGTCCCAGGTCGGCCCCAGATTTATTCTTGCCAACCCTACTCCTTTTGTTCATAGGTCCAGTACCCCAGAATCTGGGCCATCCTTTGTCAACCTAGGTAGTCACTCTGATGGGCCCACTCTGAGGGGCCCAGGGCCACTGTAAGGGGCCCACTCTGATGCGGACACTCTGTTCCTAAGGAACCACCCACTCCCAGTTTAGAATATTGTGCCGGAGAGTCCACTACCCCACTTAGACTGGAAGGCGGGGGCAGGCACTCATGACCAGAGGCAATCGAGTTATACAGTAGTCCTGTTTTTGGACTTTGGACTTGGCAAAGCAGGCTATGTCAGAGGGTCCAACGGTTGGGTGTCGTTGTTGCAACCGCTGCTTGAAATTGGAGCCAGAGTCAGGAGATTTCGGTGGAAAATACATTACATACCAGGGGTGGGGACCACCGGCCCACTTCGTGGTGTCACCCAGATGTCTGGTTAAATGTTAACTAGTGACAGGCGAGAATTTGTCAGTGTTCACCCTTCTGACTGGCGAAGGGTAGTCTTACGTGAGTGGAGAGAGAAATCTAGAAAGCTGTACATCTTTCTCTCTGTGCCCTGCTGCGAAACTGAGGTGTGTGGAAGCGGTGAGATTTCCTCCACTGCAGCAGTCCATTCAGGGAGAACAGACTGCATTTTAGCAATTCAAGGAGTCAAAATGGGGGATGACCAACGAAATTTCTGTCGCGACCAATATACCCACATTCCTTCTCCTTTAATGACCAGGTGGAGTTGTGCATAAACGGCTGTCGAATTCCATCACCTTTGCTCAGAAACTACAGGCTTTGACAATGATCAGTTCAATTGCTCCCTTGGACGGTTCCATGATTTAGGACCGCACACGTATAGAGAAATTAGGACATGTTTTTAGTTTTTACAGTCATAGTTTGGAACTTGGAACTCCTCCAGACTACTTACTACACCTCCACCAATTTTGATTCTGGAAGGTTCCAGCAGACTTGTCTCTACTCTGTGCATATTGCATATCTTAAACCCTAAGCCCTGTTAGACGATGCCAATTACAACTTAGTTGTTGGTAACTCCTTTACATGACCACCAATACCTGTACCACAGAACTGCAGATATGCTGGGTATTGATGGTTTCTGGAGGCCACTTGTTGTTGCACCTGTGGAGCTTCAAGCAGAAGTACATTCTTGTGGCCCAATCCATGGTCGTCAATGATTTCGTGCCTAGCTGAGGGGGCTCTGCAAATGTTGATGATATATTAATAATATAATCCCTGAAAGGTTGCCAAATGAGCTACAAAGCACAAACCAGCGTTGGTCTGGTATCAACTTTTGAGCATACCAGCTGGTCCTGGTATTGGGTACTTTTAAAAAGCTTTTCATACTGCTGGTATTGGGTGGGTCCAAGACTGATTTTTGGCTGGCATGAGGCAGGTATATCCCTGGTATTGACATGCAAGCGTCCAATTGGTACAAGACTAGTATTTCCTCAGGTGCCTACCAGGCTGGTATTGGTATCAGGATGGTATCTCCTCATGTTGTACCAGTCTGGTAGGGTCCTTGCTACGAGTGTTGGCACTTGATACCATTGTTGATACCAGGTGTTGGCCTATATGCCAGACCAACACTGATGTAAACCGTGAAAGATTGCCAGATGAGCTACAAACGTGGCTTTCAACTGAAGATTTACAGTAGCTTACTTGATCCCTACTAGAATATACAAGCAATCACTTCAGTCAATTATGTAATTTATAATTGTTTTATTGGATCTTTGAACAGCCTAAATCTCTCAATCTGTTTCCATTTTGGTCGATTTCCTTTGATGTCCACTGCATAACCAATTCTTACTACTTAGTTCCTTTGGTTTGTCAAATTTTATCCCTTGTTTTCTTGTTCTTCTACAAAGTATAATCAAACAAAAGGTTGCCAAAGTCAAGAATTTAAAACCATTATCAAGTGCTAAATTGTGAATGGCACATGGCACTACAAACCGTTGAATGTTGTTTGTAGCAATAAAGTAGATCCAAGCATGGAAAAGAAGTTAACATGTTGTACTCCGGCATGTGCACCATAACAATTCCCAAGCCAAGGCTCAAGGAGAAGCACCAAACAAATGCAACAACTTCATTATGTCAAGCTCAACATTCTTCGAGGACAAGTTGTCCAAAGCGAAAAGTTTTCCACATATCTTTTTTAATGCACTCATATTTGCAATACACTTTTCTATTTATGCTTGAAATCTAATACTTTTCAATGGACATGTGGTGGACTAGTTCAAGATTGATCCTTTGAATGGGAGAAACAAGGTTCAAATATGATGGAGACCATTTTACAACTTTCTCATATGCTAGTCTATGGTAAATGCTTTTGAATTCTTGGAAAGGTTTGACAATGGATGAAACTAAAACTAGTTAAAATAGTTGGACAATATAGTTGTAACACATGTCACGATAAGTGTAAGCATGGCTTCGTTTTTCATATTTTTTATTCAAATTTTGATTTTTTTTCAATATGTTAAACATGTTTCAATATATGTGTTGCAAATATATCAAAATAATAGCACCTTGAACAATGTGACATAAAACCATATAAGATAAAGATTCATTAAAGTTGTGTAACCAATGCTTTGAAGGTTTATTTGTTATCTTTTGGAAGAAAAATGAAACAATTAAATGAATAATGATGCATGAACCTTAATCAACATACATCACAAAATTGATGGTTTGTGATATTTGTAAGTTGAATTGAAGAATTGTAATTGTCTTCTTAGAGGATTAATGAGCTTTTACTTCTCATCACCCATCAACATGTTTCCATTGCAAAGGTTTGGTTTGAGCTTTGAGGCACTATGCCAAATGTAATATCCATGACTAGGACATTTTGCAATTAATGTCCAAACCTAATCATGGAGTCATATAGGTAGTCATACGTGATTTTAGTCATGATTATATGACTATGATATCACAACTACTAATAGGTAAGTAAACTAGGTAGGCTTATCACCTAGGTAGATAGGCTAAATGCCCTACCAAACCTAAGCAAGTTAGGTATCTAGGTAGATAAGCTAAGAAAGTAAGCTAGGCAAGCTATGGCATACACATTATTTTTGGGTATTGGTTTATTAAATATCAACATTACATTTTAAATACAATTTTTCCTTTTAAAATATAGTTGTTTTGATTTGATATTGACATGGAGGCCAAATATAACCCATACTGTAATAAAAGTTGGAATTTTTTGTGTCAAGGTCTACAATGTAATCAAATTTACAACTTTTCTTTCAACCATGACCATAAATTTTGAACTGTTATAGCCATTAAGAATGTTTTAAATTAAAATTAACAACATTGATGTACATGCACCTAAAAGGATCAACACATGTGGCCTTTTTTATGAAATATATTAGAGTTCACAATAGATTTGAAAACAACTGGTGAAGGTTTAAGTAATAAAAAAACACATTCAATTTTAAAGGTGTTGAAAAACATTATGTTAACAAATGCTTTGTGCATGAAAAAGAACTCTAAGAACATAATGAAATGACTTCAAATTCATGGGATTCCAACTTCATGAGTAAACAAACACAATTCCTAAAGGTGGATAATTATTTCATTAAATACAACAATTTTTTTTTTCAAAGTAGTGTAGGTATGATTTTCACTACAATCAACAAATGTTTTTGGCTCATTTTATTATGATTGCACCCAATTGTAGTCATGTAGTTGCAAAAATGATTAAAGATATATGATTAAGGACATATGATTATATGGTTCAATTAAGGCATAGTCCAAAAATGTTTTAGTCATGAAAGATAAATTTTGGTGTTGTGAAAACATTGGGGATTGATTGATGAAAAATCAAAAAGGCAATGAGGAGGGTTTAATGGGATATAGTTTATAATGTTTTTTAGATCAACTTAATGCAAACAAGCTATTGAAATGTTCTACTACAAGCAATGAAAGATGTCATTATAAATTAGTGGACCAAATAAACAATAATGTTTCCATAAAAAAAAATGTTGTGAAAAGGTGAATTGCTACCTATCTATTTACATGCATGCCTACTATAGCTAGGATGGCACAAGTTGAAGTTGAACCCCTCACCTCTTCAAAAAAAACCACTTGTCTTTAACCAATGCACTACACTTTCATGAATGAATATAATTTGTCAATATGTTATTATCAACACATGTTTATTTCACATCTTTTTATATTACTTCTGTAGGTAGAAAGGTAGGTAATAAATAGGTAGATTGTAGGTAGATAGATGGTCAAAATTTTGATACACCTATTTACTATTACTAACCCCAAACCCACTTATCAAGTCTACCTACAACCTATACCTCTGCATGGTCTATGTTCCGGCTATTTTTTTGTTTTGTCCAATTGTGATGTTAGATTCAAATGGAAAGTTTAGGTTTTCAGAAATTAATATTATTTTTAAAAAATTACCAATTTTAAGTAGGTAGGTGTCCAATAGTTTTTTTTTATTCAAACTCAAAACATGGTCTTCATGATGTTCACATGGCCATTATGAATATGCAATGATGTAATTATGACAATGTTTAATCATGTAGTTGTAAAATGAACATGTTTTCGTAGTCCTATGGTCATAAACATGACTAAGTACACATAGTTGTTGTGATGGCACAAACATGACTACATGACGAAAGCTTGAACACAATCACATGTGGCATTAGTTATGAAAGCTAGGTGTTGGCATAATGGATGCACACTTTGATTAAAGGCCTAATGCATGAATGGTCAATATTTTCTTTTACTAATGAACTTGAGTGGTGTGACTCATTTCACTATTCATCAAATGGGACATATAATTAAGAGACGTAAAAAAAATGACATCCCTAGTCAAGATGGCCAATGGGTTTTCTAATCAAATGGACAAATTTGTAGTCAAGATGGAAAAAAATGAAATTCCTAATCAAGATGTCCAATGGTTTTTTGGTCAAATTGGGCATTTTATTGTGCCATTTTGGTTACGCTATTATTTTGGTTACCCTAATATCTATATTAGGTTAAGCTACTATAGGTCTAGGCTTAACTTGTAGTCTATCAATACTAGGTATGCTAGTCATTAATATCTACCTACCTATTATTTTCTTATGTAATAAGTACCTAGGTAGGTAATATATGTTGAACAAAATTTTTGGCAAGTATGTATGTAAATAGGCTATATTTACGCTAGGAAGGTAAATAAGTGTGGTAGGTAAGTAGATGGGCAATACACCTACCTACCCTCAACCTACAACCTAGGTCTAGGTCTATATACCTATTATTTAGCCTTCCTACAAGTATACCTACATAAGTAGTGTACATAATGTAAGATGTGAAAAAAATTTAATTACAAAATTTATAATTTATAAAATTGTGGTCCATTGGTTAAGGACTTGATTTATCAAGATTAAGAAAATGAAAATTTCATCTCCTTATATTTATAGTTCTTAGATGTTGATGCCCAAGGGGCTAGCTAAGATTACAACTAGCCTACTTAGTTACTTTTTTTTTTACAACCTACATGCACTTACCTACTACCTACCACAAAAATGTTATTTTTTTAAATGTTATTTTTACCAATAAATGGTTTGTTGCTCAACCAACACTACTACAAATCATGATTTTTTAAGAGGTCCAAATTGATTAATCTGTCATTTTTTATTTATGAACATATACATTTCGATTAAAAGCCAAGGGCTTGAATGACACATGTATTTTTTGACTAATCAATTTGACTATATTGGTTTATTTGATTAGATATATATAATCAAGTTGTACAACCTTAATCAAAATAGTCAGTGGACTTTAATCAAGTGGAACATTTAGTAAATATAGCCAACGATTTATAATCAAATGCAACATGGTTTGCTACCCTATGCGTCTACCTCTTACCTACTCACCCACCTATTTACCTAACTAATTACTTACTTATCTATTACCAACTTGCCCACCCACAACTTACCTACCTACTTACCTACTTATATGTTTTCACCTTCGTACAACCTACCTACTTACATATTACTTGCCTAAATTTAACCACCAAATGTACACAAGAAGAAATATTGGGTTTTCCATTACCCAAATCCATTATTTTTTAATGAAATGGGACAAAGTTCACTAATATGCAACTTACATGGTTTTGGTAAAAAAGGACTAGTTGATTAGGACATATTTAGTGAAATATTTTTTAATTGTTTTGGGTAATGACATGTTGCACTAGGTAATTTGTAATTTTAAAAAATTGGCATGGATATTATGAGGTCCCAAGGTAATATGACATGGATTGACATGCCACATCACCATGTAACACATTTAAAACTCTTGTATCGTTGTTTTTTTTTTTCCAATCATGGATTGTAAATTTTTCACGGCATGTTGACAAAAATACATGTCATGATTTAATATTAATATTTTTTTTCTAATAAAATATTTTGAAGATATTCAGTACCATCATACATGTTTCATATATCATATATATACATGATACATCAATGTATATACACATTAAATACATTAATGCACACATTCATCAAGGTTTGAACTCAAGACTTCAGGAGATACACCAAGCTCTTCACCACTAAACCACTTAAAGTATTTGATAAGATAAAATGAAAGTTTAATTTTATTATCTTCAACATGAAACTATTCAGAAAATTCAAACTTCAACATACTTTTTTTTTTTCAAAATTTATTCAAATGCTACAAATGAAAACATGATCTTGAAATTTAATCTATTCATGAAAATAATTATAATTTATAATTATGCAATATGAAGGGTTCCAAAAAAAAAAACTTAAAACATGTTATGAATAAAAAGAAATATACAAATCTTTTTTGTGTAAATTCATCTATAGTATTCATAGATGGGATTGAATTCGATGTGAATTCAAAAGTGCTTTCATTAATCTTTAACAAAAATATTTTTATTGTATAAAATATATGTTCAATACCCTCCCCCACCCTTTAATCAACAATTTTTTCATTTTATCTTTTGTGGCAAATTTCCTAAAGTTGGTAGTTTTTTTTGGGGAGAATTTACAAAATAATGAAATTTCAAATAATTTTTTTGAGGGGGGGCATTCCTTTAAAAAATAAAAATATATGCGAGTAATAATATAAAGTGTCATATATTAATTATTGCGTAAAGGTATTATTTATTTAAAATATATATTTATAATTTATATAAATCGTGTAATAATTAATAATCATAACATATAATTAATACATGTTGGTTTAAATATGTGCATATTAAAAAAATTAGGCAAAAGGCGAGAAACAAAAGGTTAAACAATCATATAATACATTCCAAAAAATGTTTTGTTTGATGCACATGGTTTAAAACTCGAACATTTAGTGACCCCCTATGAGAATAATGCAAGTTTAATGATTTTTTTAAAAACTTTGAGATCACAAATTTGAAAGAACAAAAAGATTATTCATAATGAGTAATGATTAATAATTTCAATATCAAAACCATAAATAGTTCCAACATCAAACTTACTTTGAAGTTACATCAACATATAAATATATATAAGTTAAAATTTTATAATAGGTTCTAAGACTTGTACCCAAAATATAGGTGTTTAGCAACCTAATATCTCCATATATTTTTTATAACCAAAAAATAACTAAATATTTTTTTATCAATGACCATCATTTGAACAACACCATAAACTTGAAAATAATAATAATAACTCATTGATGTCATTATTATGATATCACCAATTTGAATGTTTAATTTTTTAAAAATAATTGAAAATTTTCATCTCTAAACACTTAGACGTAATCTTGTAACAAAACAAGCCTAAAATAAATGTTAAATCATGGTAGAAATAAGAATAATAATATACCCCCAAAAAAAAAAAAAAATCTAACTAATACTTATATTTTTCATACATCAAGAGATCAAAATGGAGAAATAATTGAAGGATTGTTTAAATTGAGGTTTTGTTATTGTGGCATCATAAACATTGTAATAAAAAAACTTGTCCAATAATGAACAAACAAGGGAAAAAAACATAACTTTAAATTATGTAAATGTCCAAGCTTGAACATTATTTTAAAAAAATATAAAGGTCTACATCAACCTTAGACTTTGGATATATGAACATATATAAACTTTTTCACTTGTTATTTGTGCACGATGATAATAAATCAAATAGTGGTCAAATTGGATAAATAATTGCAATGGGTGGTAGTGAAAAAACCCAATATTTTTTCTTGTGGTAACCGCTATGTTTAACCACTAAGTTTATCCAAATTTTAACCATTAAATTTAACTTAGGTTTAGCCATTACATTTGACATTAAGTTTAGTTTAAGTTGAACCATTAAATTTGGTCACTAAATTTAACCATTAGATGTAACCTTGGTTAAAGCACTAGATTTACCCATTAGGTTTAGCCTACGTATAATCACTATGCTTAGCCATTAGGTTTAGCCTAAGTTTAACTACTATGTTTAGCTAATTTATAGTCATTATGTTTAACCATTAAATTTAGGCATTAGGTTTATCAACTAGTTTTAGTCATTATGTTTAGTCAAGGTTCAATTATTATGTTTAACCATTAGATTTAACCAATAGGTTTGACCATGAAATTTGGTCATTAGGTTTATTAACTAAATTTAACCATTATGTTTAACCACTAAATTTGATCATTAAATTTAACCAAGGTTTAGCCATTGGATTTTATCATTAAGTTTAGCCAAGGTTTAACCATTATGTTTAACCATTAGATTAAACCATTAAGTTTAACCATTAGGTTTAACTTAATTTTAACCACTAGTTGTCACCTATTTTTAATCACTATGTTTAGTGATGTGAAATAAATGTGTGAAACAAGTTAAACACCTTTGATGATGTAGTCCATTAGTAAAGACTTTACTTGCTCATGTTCATGCTCACAAGCTCGTGGACTAGCATCCTTCCCTTTTGTTTATAGGAGCCAAAGATTTCTTCGCCTTCCATATGTGCGATTTTAATTATGCAAGCCAATCACAGGGAAAAAAAAAGATGGCAATAAAATTATATTTGATTCACTAAAAATCAACAACCATAATATAGAGGATGTTTTTATGCAAGGACACGTAAACCAAAGAAGAAATGCACTAGCACGAAAAATATTTTGGAAAAGGGGGCAACAAGACATTTCAAGTAGAGGACAATTCTTACAAATAGGTTAACTCAAATTAGGTACAAGATAGTATACACAAAAAGGAAGGGCAATTTGTGGAAGAAAGTAATTAAAGACAACATAATAACGAATAACAAATTTGTGCATCATATAGAAACCACCATGTATATTGAAGGCCATGAAAGAAGATGCAGAAGAAATTGTATATGATTCAATAAAGGATATTATGGGTGGATACTATAGGTGCCTATGTGTAAATATGACACAAATGTCATAGTAGGACCATATGAATTACCATATATGTGTACATATAATCATAATGTATGACATGTATGGAGCTCTTATATTAGCAATGTTTATTGAAAAATTATAGGTGTGATTCGTAAATATATGTGTATCATGCATATAGCATGTGCATGAGTTATGCAAGTGAATTTGTATGATTAGTTATGTTTTATGCAAGTAATTGAAGTGATCCTAAAGATGTACATATTTTAAAATAGAAAATGTGTCAATATATGTCTACCATTGATATGTGAACCATTTGCAAATATGGAAAAGGGGCATCATATGTACATACGAACCATATGTAAAAAATTTAACATTTGCAATATATGTACAATAAGTATTTGAATGATCCATTGACATGTACCATAAATATTTTGCAAAATTGATGTACCATCTAAAGTTGCCACATGTATTTACATCATCTATTGGTGATTTAGATGTAAAAATAATATATATATTCCATACATTGAGAATCATGTGCAAGGGTTAGGTATTTGAAGTTGTACTTATTTTTGTGCACCATATACATGTATGGCACAAGTGTCATGACTACAACATATGGAAAGCCAGATATCTGTGAGATATGCCATTCTAATGTGTGAGATTCATGAACCCCCTAGGTTGTCCATTTTTTATTAAAACACATAGTTGTGTTCAAGAAATAAAAGTTTATTATAAATACATCATATGTATAAGCAATGTATATTCATTTGCATGTGATTTAATTAGATCCTAAACATGTGCATTAGAGTTGTATTTATATTTGGACTACATTTGTAGACACATGTTTATATTCATTTGGAAGTCCATCCTAGGTCAATTGATATGTGAACCATATGCATATATGGCACATGTCTACCATATATGTGCACCTCATGTCTCAAATGCAACATATGGAAGATATGAACAATATGTATAGATTAGAACATATTAACACATGTATCATATGTATTTTATGTAACATTTGAAACATATGGACCACATGAATATGAATGATGCATGAAAGAGTACCATAAGTATTTGCAACATTGATGTGCCATCAAAATGTGTCAAATGTGTGTACATCATGTCTTATGCATTTAGATGTAAGAATAGAATGTGTACTCCAAAAATAGATGAATGCCATACATACATGTGCATGCGCTATGTATATGATAATGTGTGCATTTGTACAACTATGGGTTTGCATATGATTTCAATGGATTTCGGACATAAAAAATGCAAATACTTGATATGACCATTCGAAAATTTAGACAAATTCTCAATACATTTTTAAATATATTTTTGGATGTGAATCCTAGCTCCATGTGCATGTGTAGGATTGATGAATATGACAAAATGTTGACAAGATTTATTCATATGAATATCTTACAATTTTACATAGAAAATATACACCCATGGAATATTTTCACAAAATGAAATCAAACCAACACTTTTGCATAATGGAATAGGGTTTAGGTTTAGGGTTTGAATCGGTCAGTATATAGGTAATGTGTTTAGCTTATGCAATTGATATATTTCCAAAATCGGGCTTACATCACAAATTCCAATTGTTAGTTGTCTAATTTTCAGAGGAAGAAGCTATGGCAACATAGGAAAGGTGTGGCAATAGCTAGATGAGTTCAAAATAGAGGAGGTAGCATCTATCATTGTTAATGATTGAAGAAGAGGAGAGTGGTGAGGATTTTTCAATGTGCGAAAAAGAGAAAAGTGCACGTCTCATGGACATGATGGTCATGTAATACACATCTTCCACACCTTTTTCAACTTCAATTCTTGAAAGTATATCTTTTTATATGTGTAGTTGATGTTTGGTCTTCTTCTTTGTCAAGTTAAAATTTGAGTCCATTTCCTTTGTAGGGGGAAGGGTTTAGGGTTTAGGGTTTAGATCCACTTGGAGATGTGGATCAATAAGAGAGTGGTAAAGAATTTGAAGAGGAGAAGTAAGAGTTGGAGACACAAGTGGAACTTTCTCTAGTTTTTTCAACACACGACTTTGGAAGGTAGAACCTCCTTGAGAAGGTAAGTTCTCCTTTCCTTCTGTTCAAGCTTGAGCGAGAAGAAGAACTAGATCATTTTTTTTCTCATATGCAAGTTTCTTATTGAATTTTTTTCAATGGCCAAGCTTTTTTTTTCATTTTTTTTTTAACATAACACGGTTAATGTTGTTGAAAACTTGTAAAAAAATATGCCAAGCTTTTCTCAATGCCTAAAAAAGTTTGGCACATTTTTTTCTGTAATATTCATCATCTTCTTCCTCTTCATCTTCATCTTTTTTTGTGTCTTAATAATATGGTTGCAAAAAAAACGTTCATTGGGTTTCTCTCAATGCTAAGAAAAGCTTGGTCGGCGATTTTTTCCTCATCTTCTTCATCTTTTATTTTGTAGAAAAAAATCTCACCAAGGTACTCTCAGTACCAAAAATACCTTGGTAGGATTTTTTCTACAAAACTTTTTTTCCCCTTCTTCTCTTTCTTTATCCACTTCTTTTTCTTTTTCTATTTTTCTTCCTTTTCTTCCTCTACCTCATTCATACAAGGTTTCTTCTTTGTAAGAGAACACCCACCAAGCTTCTCTTGGTACCAAGAGATGTTTGGTGGGAATTTCCTTTCATTATTTGCCGTCTCTCCTATGTGTCATGTTAGGAAAAAAACATGTTGAGCTTTTCTTAGCACCGAGAGAAGCTTGGCAGACTATTTTTTCCCCAATTTTTCTTCTCCATTTTGTTTTTTGGTCTTTTCTTCTTCTCCTCCCTCTTCCTCTTCTTCTTCTTCTTCTTCCTCCTCTTCTTCCTCTTCCTCTTCCTCTTGCTTCTTCCTCTTCCTATTGTAACATCAAAGCCCATCGGGCTTTTCTCAGTGCCGAGAGAAATTAGGCAAGTTTTTTTTCCCCAAAACTTCTTCTTCTTCTTCTTTCTATAGCTTCTTCTTCTTCTTCATTGTCTACTTCCTCTTCTTCTCCATCATTTTCTTCTTCTTTGTTTTTTATGACTACATAAAAAATCTTGTCAAGGTATTCTTGGCACCAAAAGTACCTCGACGAGATTTTTTCCTAAAAGATCTTTTTGCTCCTTCTTCTTTTTCCTCTTCCTCCTCCTCTTCTTCTATCACTTCTCTTTTAAGTGTGGTTGCATGAAAAGAGTCGGTAGGGCTTCTTTCAACACTAACAGAAGCTCGACAAACTCTTTCCTTATCCAAACTTCTTCTCCTTCTTTTTTTTCTATATTTTCTTCTTTTTATTTTTCTTTTTCTTCCACGTTTTCATCTTCTTCAACATCTTCTTCTTCTTCCTCTTCTTTCACTTCTTCACAACCTTGTTACAAGATTCAAGCCCATTGGGCTTCTCTCAGCACCGAGAGAAGTTCGACATGTTTTTTCTTCCCTAAACTTGTTCTCCTTCTTCTTCCTCTTCTCCTTATGCTTTTTCTTCTTCTTTTATCATGTTTTTCTTCCTCTTCCTTTTCTGCTTCTTTTTCTTTTTCAATTCTTAAGGTTATAGAAAAATATCCCACCAAGGTAGTTTTGGCATCAAAAGTTCCTTAGTGGGATTTTTTTCCACAAGATTCTTCTTTTCCTTCTTCTTCATTGTTATTTTCTTTTGCATTCTCTTGATTTGATATTCAAGTAATCTTTGCAGAAAAAAAAACTTGTTAAGCTACCCTTAATGCTAAGAATATCTTGGTGGGTTTTTTTATAGTAAATAACATTATCTCTAAGTTTCGGTAATAAACCCAATATAAAATATAAATTTCACATATATCTCACATTAAAAAATGTTATTGTTTCATCATAATTGTTTTGTTTTATGTTCTAGCAGTTTTCAAGCTTGCTAATTCAAATGGAGGAGGATCAATTCTCATTCAACATGACAATTCGAGCAATGCAAAACCAAACAAATATTAACATAGGGGAAATTCTTAAGAAGTATAAGATCACCCCAAAGCACAAGGCCTAGATGTATGTTCCATTGTGTAGGATGGTTCCCATGGCCATTATCAAGCCTACTTTCAATATTGATATTTTGAAGATGGAGCAAGCCTTTCACATGGGGTATAGGGAAGAAAAAATGTTAGGTTTTTTACTTTTCCAACTCCTTTTCAAAAAAGGGAAGGAGAAAAGGTTTTTTACTTCTACAACAAATGTTTTTTGTATGGAATGGGAACCACCACATCTAGGCTTGGATGCCTTACATTAGTAGATTGCATAATGATGATCCATCATGGCACATATTTGGTGATTTGATTTTACTTGACACATCTCATGGGCTTGTGGAGTTGCTCATAGCCATGATTGATTTGAACAAGTAAGTCTTCCTCCTTTTATGATTTTTTTGTGAATATGCTACATTTCTACTTTGTCTCCAACGTTTCATTTTTCAAGTTTATGATTAGGGGCATTGAATTTGATCATGTCAAGCCAAGCCTTGTGCACGAATTCTTTCACATTCAAGGAATTGGAATCATTCCCTTGAAGTAATTCAAGGACATTTTGCCAACAAAAGTAGACAAAAAATGTGAAAGCAAATCAAGGAAGACTTGTCATTCCCTCACATTGGAGGCCTTTTCTTATTATATGTATAAGGTGATTTTTATTTTTTCCACATATTTTCATTTCGATCACAATTTATTTCTTCGCATATTCCATTTGACACCTCTTGAATTCTTGTGGTGCCAACAAAGGGAGCTTGCATATGCGGTAAATATGGATGTCAAGCTCTAGTGTAAAGAGGTCTCCTAGGAAGGTGACAATCTCTTACAAAGCTGCAAGAATTGATGGAGAAGTTAATGGAATAGGTAAGAAAGGAGCACTACTCAACTTTCTACAAACATCTCCCTATTTGTGATCATGCTCTTGGGTCCAAATTTTTATAGGAAATTCAAGCCCACTATGACAACAACTCAAAGCCTGAGATGTTCAATGAAAAATTTCAGATGCTCATGTATTCTTCCATTAGCAAGGAACATAAAGTTACATGGTCAACAATGGAACAAGTTTGAAGTTTTGAAGGAAGCTAAGAAGTTCCCAAAGAAGGGTTTCTCAAATGTTCAATTTGATGAATGGGTTGCACAAGGCAACATTTTTGGCATTAGGTAATACTTCAAATATTTTTGTTTGGCTTTCCATTTTCCATTTTCTATCCACATCTAATCTAATTTCGTTAACTTTGGATTTTGTAGCTTGAAGTTGAAGCACTTAAGCTCTACAATGCCACAATTTTTGACCTCAAGCTCATTGTAAGAGAGGTCCATGATTTAATGACCTTGGAGGAATACATTTGCCACTAGAAACTTGAGGTGTGGGAGACATGTTTTTTCTGCAAATTCAAGCCCAAAGATGGGATTTGTCATAGCAAATCTTGGGAGTAATAATCCAAGGGAAAGGAGGCCTTCAAAAAGGGACCATTTCAAAACCTCATATTTGTATTTCTTTTATTTCTCTTGCTTCTTTTGCTTTTCAATATTCGTCATTCAATCTTGAAGATGAGGAGATGTTTTATTTGCATCTCTTGCCCATTTTTTCTTCCCCAAGGGTGTGATCGATGAGCTCCCCCATATGTTATGGATTTGGCAAGATCCAAAGGCAGACAACACCATGTATTGCAAGGATCTTCTCAAGGATTGGTCCTTAGACCATTTTGAAGATTTCAACTGGTACATTGAATGCCCCTGGGATTGTACCTTGCTATCTAAAATTACCTTCGAAGTGAGCCATGACCCTGACTTCCAAGAAAAACTTGCTAGCTTTGGGGGTTCAAACATTCAGGTAAACAAGAAAGAGTATGTTGTAAAAGGGAATGGAAAAAGATAACTCCCCAAAAAATTGTCAAGGTTCTAAATGATGTGACCATGGTTGATTATGAAGTCACAACCTTAAAGCAAGATTTTGTTGAGCTCCATGATGGATTTGAAAGGAGACATTTTAGTAGATGCCTTTACTTTTTGCCAAAAAGTTGTCAACCATCTTCATCTTGACCCGATTTGTCTTTAGCTCGATTAAGGAGAACATTGGAATTCCATTTGCCACAAAATCATCAACCACCATCATTTTGACAAGATTTTTCTTCGGCTCCATCAGGGAAAAGATTGGGATTCCATGAGAAGGTGATGTTCTTCTCATGGTTTTCTTTCATGTCCTCACGAATGACAACTAGGAAGTGGCCTCCCGAGCATGCCATTTTCATTGATTACCTATGTCAAGTGAACACAATTCAATATCTCAATAGTTTTTTATCAACAACAATTTTTTTCACTCATTTTCCACTCTCATTGACATAATGAAAATATATTTGTTAGGTGAATCCACTAGGGCTCGTTGATCTTGTCATTGGAGATGTTCCTCGAATTGTTAATGTTCCTATGGTGTTTTAGTCTAGAGATGACATTCTAGAGTGGAATGCCAAGGTCCCCCACTATGTGGACCTTGTTTTCATTTTTGGTAACAAGTTCCTTTCACATAGTGGTGCCATCCTCCTTTTCCATTTAGATGATTTGTGAGTTTTTGGGCATATTAGAAATTTTTTAGATAATTACTCCTTGTCAATCCGAATGAAGAGGGTAGTTGTGAATAGTCTTCCATTGATTAGCACTAAGGATTTCGAGCTAAAGGTACTTATTTGTTCCCATATCCTGTTAATCTTGCTATGTTGTTGCAGGTTGTTTATTTCAATTTTCAATGCCATTTTATCCTCTTGTAAAGTCTATTTAGTTGAACCACACTTTTGGTGAGGACCCCTAGACTTTTGAGTTCCAAGCACCTATTTTTGGCATATTGGAGCAGGGATTAGGGTTCTAGAAGAAGACATTCTTTACAATTGGATTGATAGTAGCACTATGACACTCTCAAGTTCTGGGAAACCATTCTATGTGGCCAAGGAGATGCATCCTTTCACACTAAAACATTGATTGGAATTTGTTCAAAGCTAGGATCATTTGTTCTTGACTTCGTAACATCACTTGGTATGTGGGTCCAAATTCTTTAAGGTGCACCATTAAGGACAAAAAGGACCTAGTCCTTAATAGAATCGTTTTTTGTCCTATACTTTGATCCCCATTAATATTAACGAGTCAAAATGTGTCCAATTATTTATAAGTACCATATGTTAGACCACTACAATTTTGAATTCCATCAATCTCATCCATTTTGTGTTTCTAGATGGTCAAATAGGACTATGCAAAGGAGTACAAAAAGGGTGATATTGTGACAATAATTTGGTAATCCTTAAAGAATTTGGACCCATGTAATGTTTTTAAGCCTTCTATTGTTGCATTGGATATTCAATATAAAATGTCTTCTAACATTTTATTTCTTGTAGGTAATAATGTGTTAACATGCCAAAATCTTGGCCAAGACTTATTGGAACTTGATGGAGGTCAAAAGGTCTTCAATGAGGCTTTTCATTTTCATTTTCAAGATGAAGGATCTTGAGGCGAAGAATTGCCAAAACACTCCCAAGATCATGAATCCCCTATCCATAAACGCTCCAAGATTGATTTGGATTGTGAATAAGTTTGATTTTTCAATCTAATTTGCTTTATGTTTTTCTAGATTGAATTTGGACAAATTAATGACACATCTTCCCATGTGCTGCAAAGGTGTGTTTCGCTCTTCAAGGCGTTTCCTTTTTTTGCTTGTGATGATTTTTTTCCTATCCCACCTTCAAGCCCCCAACTACCTTCATATGTTAAAGCTTATGCTTAGATATTGGCAACTTGCCTTTCTTCTTCCCCTTCGATTTTGCCCCAATCTTATGACAAGTCTACTATGCACTTAAAAATTTTTAAAGCAATTGAGAGATATACTGGTGTGCCATGTACTTTTCTTCTATTTCAGTATAAGATTTGGATTTGGATTTCATTGTTCTTAAATTTTTTATATAACTTGTGTATTCAATAGATACATCACCATTGAAATATTTTCATTCAGTGTATGTGTTTTTCATTTAAGTTGAATAAATTTTTTTCCCTCCCTTCTATTTCTTGCAAATTCACTATCTCCAAATGAATTATTGTTGGTCATAAAGAACCAATGACCATAGTTGCATCATCCACTACATGCCTATTAATACTCAGTCATGGATGATCCTTTATCCAATTAATATTTGATTTCATTTTTGTAACCAATTGTGTAAGTATATGGTTTATATTATTGATTATTTTTTTCTCAGTCTATTTAACCCCAATCCCCCATGCCATGGGTCCCCACCACTCTACATTCGTAAACAATATTTTTCACATGCAGGGAATTAAATTTAGAAAATCATCCTTTATTAGAGAAATTTATGCTATCAACCAAATTAAATTTTTCTAACTCTAAACCGAATGAAATCTTGATAAATCTAACTTTAACTCTTAATTCAGGCTTGGAGGCAACAAGTTATCTTTTATTTTACTTTTATGTTTTTGTTAAAATTTGCATTTTTTTTCTCAAAAAATAATTTCCATACATTTACAAATTAACCATTTTGATGTCCATTCATAAACAAATGTTCTCACATGTAGGGAATTGAACTAAAGAAACAGTCCTCCATTAAAAATATTTGTGTTATCAACGGAATTAACTTTTACTAAAGTTTGTAGGCTTGGAAACAACATGTTTTTTATAAATTTATTTTTATGGTTACTTAAAAACCTCCATTCATTTCTTCAAAAGACAAGATCCATACATTGACAAATTAACCATTTTGATGTCCATTTTGAAACTCTTTGATGTTTGTAGCCCTAGATTTTAGTGT
>Ga0116231_10002593_pt1 | contig 37806 bp, 37 predicted proteins | sample S1TSphgellanicum_2_FD_89695 | JGI IMG/M metagenome (GOLD analysis project Ga0116231, IMG submission 89695) | Host-associated microbial communities from peat moss isolated from Minnesota, USA - S1T2_Fd - Sphagnum magellanicum MG | ecosystem: Host-associated > Plants > Peat moss > Unclassified...
AAAAAAAAGAAAAAAAAAAAAAAAAAGGAAGAGAAAAAAAAGAGAGAAAAGGGGGGGGGGGGGGGGGAACACATTTCCACTTGTCACAAAAGAAGAGGACTGCAACATTGAATAGAATGGGAATTAAACACAAACAAAACCACCACCACAAAACCCTTGTGGTGGTGTTGATGTGCATCCAAAATTTAGGTTTCGTGGAGCCTTAATGCCCCCATGATCATCGATTAGGGACCCTTTCTTCCTTTCAAAGTTGTTGAAATACATGTGAATGTTAAAACATAATATAATTGTTCATTTTCACCTTCATCTATTTTGGTGATGGGGTAGGTAATATCCATGTGTCAAATTTAAAATTTTCATTTGTTTCATATATATATATAGGGAAGGACCACCTTGCTTTGGGGGGGTGGGCATCTTTTTCATCTTTTAACAAAAAAATATTTTAAAAACTACAAGTGCACCCAAACAAGCTTTACATTTCATCTTTGGACTTTAAGCACAAAGGAGCAAGATTGAATTTGCAGGAGACCTTCTACTGCTTATATATTCAATCATCGGCTTGCTTACCTTAGTTAAATTTTCTATTGATTAAGTGTAAACAAATTTTACAATTTAGATAATTACATTGTTAAAAAACCTCCAAAAGGTGTGCGTTTAAGGGTGAATTGGCACATTCAAATTCTTTCAACAAGACATTTAATGTGAAAAAATATATACCAAAATTTAGGTTCATATTTTTACTTGCTTGATAGTATTCATTTCACATTAAAAAAGAATCATGCAAAAATAACAATTGGCCATCATTGCACATATGTATACATATATTTGTATGTAGTTATGCATTTACATAGTTTATGGAACAAAGTTTCAACAAAACATATTGGTGAATGTTGTCTTCTCATTTGGCCTTGAAACGATTCCTATAAGTTGACCAAAACCACACATAACAAAAAATAATAAGATGATTAATTGAAAACACGATACAATGCTTCTTTGTGCCCATATCATGAGTGGAATGGACTAGTGTTGGTGGGTTTCTTAATTTATAATATTACACCTAAGGGCTCAAGTTCAAGTTCTTGTAATCCAAACTTAAACCAACATGCTTTTAATGAATACCAACACAAGAACTTGGACCATGGAATTAGCTTTTTGGTGGAATCAAAATTGTGAAAATCTATTTTTTAACACATCTTTTAATTTTTTAATGTAGTTCAAACCATGAATTGCATTTAAGTTCAATATGCAAATATCAAAAGCCACACACACTAGCCAATAAAAGAAATACCACTACTAGCCAAATATTAAATAGTGTGTAACCCAATAAACAACACAACATAATTGCTAATGAATTTAGGTTTATCATCATTAATTTCATGTGTTGATTCACCAACGGGACCACCATCATCTTTTCCTTTCATAACTACTTTGGGCTTGCAAACTAGCAAGTCCTCACATTGACTACCATAATAGCCATTGATTAGGTTTCGTGGGGAGCTTTGTTAAGTTCCATATCCTTTTGTGCAATTATAGGGGCCATAAACTTTTGTTGAATGGACTCCATATTTTATATTGAATTGTGTGGGCCATTGGGCTTGCAATCGAACAATGTATGACCATTGCAATGGGGATTACTATTAATGTGATGATATTGCATGGCACTAGAATTGTTCTTATGTAAGTGAATTGATTTTTTTTGAAGAATTGACAAGTTACTTGAATTTTATTGGTAAGTGGTCATTTTAGAATTATGTATTTATAAATTCTCTAGTTTTAGAAAATTTTATTGTACATGGAATTGAAACCAAAGGTCCTTGAATTTGAAAAAATGTGTCAAAATTAGAATTAAAAGGTTTAGGCATTTGAAAAGTTGAATTCAAATCTGCACATGGAAAACCTAACAAGTTTTTTTAAATATAAAAATTGAGATTATAGGTTTTTTTAAAAGAAAAACTAAATCATTGAATAAAATCACAAAAATATTTAATAAATTTTTAAAAAAACGTTTGTGTAGGTTGTAACTTTCAAGAACAAACTCTTGAAAAATATTAAGCCCCGTTATTGTATTACTAAAATTAATGGGCCTTTGCATTGTTAGCTTGAGAACATCAAACTTTTAAAACAATGACCCATGAAAATCATTTTCAATTCAATAACTTTTCTTCCATTGATTTGAAACTTTGCAAAATAACAATGTGTTTGTGGAAGACAAATGGGGGTAAAAATACCAAAACTATGTATTTTTATTTCATAGTTATGCATAATTTATGTTTTTGGTTTCACCAATATCCATTCACATATCTATTTTCAATGTAAATATATTATGCCATAAGTATCCTTCCTATCATGGATTTTACACATTCACAAACTATGCAAAAAAATTTAAACATTTTTAAAATCAAATTTTCAATTTTCTTTCACAAATCTATTTTATAAAACTTTCAACTTTTTACAACAAATTTGTTCTATTCAAGTGAAAGTGTTTCTAAAGGTCTTTAACATCCACTTATATACTAAATAAAAATAAACTAAACAATAAAGTTCATAGAGCCTCCCATTTCACATGGTTCATCATGTGATTTAACATGCACATTAATTTGTAACACGACTTTTAGAATAGTCATCATTTTTGAGTCATGCAGATTAATTTGTAATATTACTTGTATAATAAGTCATCATTTTTGAGTCATGCAAATTAATTTGTAATATTACTTGTATAATATGTCATCATTTTTGAGTCATGCAGATTAATTTGTAATATTACTTGTATAATAAGTCATCATTTTTGAGTCATGCAAATTAATTTGTAAAATTACTTGTATAATATGTCATCATTTTTGAGTCATGCATATTAATTTGTAACGTTATTTTTATAACGAGTCATCATTTTTGAATCATGCACTTGAATTTGTAGCATATTCTTTTTGATGAATCATCATTTTTAAATCATGCATATTAATTTGTACCATGATATTTCTAATGAATCATCATCCTTGAATTATGCACATTAATTTGTAATATAACTTTTTTGGGTGAATCATCATTTTTGAATTATGCATATTAATTTGTGCAATGATTTTTAAAAAAAATCATCATATTTGAACCATGCATATTAATGTGTGCTAATTTTTTTTATATGAATCATTATATTTGAATCATGCACATTAATTGAAACCATAATTAATTGATAATGACTCACCAAATTACTGTTAAATTATAAATTTTCATCACCTAATTATTTATTTATTTTAATTTCCTAAATAATTACATAATTATCAAGTTATTTACATCAAATTACATGCCCATTGAATCATCCAAGGCTATTTGATAGTACTAAATGCAAAATTGGGGGCCCATGGTTTGAAAAGGTTATGATATTTTGATGTTTCTTGGAATCTTTGAATTAATCAACTTTTGGAATTCATCTATATTGTTCCACCTATTCCTTGTATTAGTTATTTTGTGAAATTTTAAGCCACCTAGTTTTTCTTTGTGTAGTACATTTTGTGTACTTACATTTTATGAACACCAAAACTTTTGTCGGCTCCAAGTTTCCATGGCAATGGTGAGTAGGTGTTCCTCCCTCTGCCTTGCCTTTCCTCAAAGTTTTTGTTCCAACTATTTATGCGTCCTAGTGTGATTGTCACCATTAAAATGCAATTATGTGAACATCTACATACATATAGAAGTGGGAGAAGCTTGGAGAATTTTTTTTGATATTGAACAATAAAGTTTCAAGATGGTGGCTAGTTACTAGTAATAAATCAGAACGAGAAATTTAAATTTCCAATATATTTTACCACCTCACCCATTTGCTATTTGCCACACTACTTATAAATGATAGGTGGGAAAAGAATGCACAATGTGGTGCTAAATGTCAAATACTTATAAGAAATCATTGCAAATGTGAACCATGATTGTTTATTACCATTTCATCATGCTCAACTAGCTCTACCCACAAGTGTGGGTTAATTTGAATTCCAAGGGAAGGTTGTAGTTATATCTTTTAAGCCTAGCCCACCCATGCACGGTGTTCGATCTAATGTTCACAATGTGTTAAGGTTAGTAAAAATGAACCCTACTCCAAACCAATGTTGGTTTGGCATTAAGTTTTGAACCTATCAAGGTAATCTTTGTAATGGGCACTAAAAAACTTTCATACCAACCTTCTCTTGGTATTGGGTTGAAGATTGATTTTGGGCTGGTATGAAGCATGTATGCACTATATACATCTAATGTGGTATAAAATTAGTACAAGGCCGGGATGACTTAATTAAGGTCTCTACTAGATTGATATTGGTACAAGGTTGGTATCGCCTCAAGTCGTACCAATCTAGTAACTTGGTCCTTGGTACAAATGTTGATGTCAGGCATATTCCTATATACTAAACTACCAATGGCCAAAAGTCTTTGAAGTGCCACCTAACAACAAATCCTAATTGGCATCTGATGTGGTATTAAAGTGAACTTGGCATTATCACCATCTCACTTGCTTTTGAACTACCAACCTATTGAAAGTCAGCCAATTTCTTTATTAAAATGCATGTTGCAAAGTGACCTAAAGTTGTTGAAAATTTGTGCAAGGTTCAAATTACTACACCTATTGAATTCCAAGTTTCTCTTATTCCAATGACACCCACCACATCATTGCCAAAAATGAAATAAGGAATTATGATATTCCATTACCTCTAAAAAACTTTCACAAACATCTAAAAAAATTTATATGATGAAACAACAAATTCTTGGCTCCATCACCTTCAAAAAAGAAAAAAATATTCTTGCAAACATATCAGAACTAGGTATCATAAAACATGTTTGGATGTGCTTCAAAATTTGATGTTGGCATTTCATGGTAGTTGCCATCTAGTAGCTGGTGTGGGCAACTAAGTTGCTCTTTAAATTGGAATTCTTAAGCTGACAATGATAAATGTCGCTGTTGATGCTCCATGGCAATCTTACAATGTTAAGGTATGTCTATCGCTATTAAGGCCTAAACACCATGTGTGACTTGGCCTTTGATGATGTAGTTTTTTGGTCAAGTTTTTGGAAAGTGTATAATTACATGAATATAACCTTTAAGGTTTATTTTTGTCTCTAATGACAATGAAGAATGTTTTCAAGCTAATGTTGTAGAAAGCCCAATGACATATTTGTCAAAAATTTTAAATATGTTTAATTTTATGTTACTGAAAGTGTTATACCTCATCATTTCTAGAGAGTCCATGTGCCATTGGCTCAAGTGCAGACCTCTTCAAGGTTCTAAGGGATACAAAAATTGCAAAAATAGTTTTTCACAATTCAATATTTTTAATGTAATGGACATGTACAACACAAACGGGTTTAGGACCGAAACTATGTATGATTACTACATAGCTATGAAATCTATGTTCTTGGTTGCAAAATTATTTTCTAACCCTTCTATTGGCTATGCAAGCCTCATCATTATCCTACCATGAATTAAACACAAACATCACCAAAACCATTCAAAACCAAAAACCTTTCAAAACACAAAACTCCAATTCTCACAAACTTTGCATTCATATCACAACTTTGTACAAATGAAGGTGTTTCTCAAGGTCACAAACACCTCCTTACATACTAACCAAAAGGAAACTAATCAAGAAACTTCCTAAAACTTATCCATCACATGGTTCCCCAAATAATCAAAAGGAAACAAAATCACATGGTTCACATGTGATTCCACAAATAATCAAAAGGAAACAAAATCACATGGTTCACATGTGATTCCACAAATAATCACAAGGAAACAATATCACATGGTTCACATGTGATTCCACAATTAATCACAAGGAAACAATATCACATGGTTCACATGTGATTCCACAATTAATCACAAGGAAACAATATCACATGGTGCACATGACATAAGTCAATGCACCATGATCAAATTATGGAATCCTACCACTCAACTTACCCCTTTAAACAATTACCTAAATAATTATGTAATTATATCAAGTTACACATCAAGTTACATGCACATTCGTGTGATCCACCTTGACAAATTACTGCAGTGAACAATAGCACAACCCCCGAAATATTAAAGTGTAACTCCACCTTTCCTCTTCCTTGAGCATATTAGGTACCTAAGAGCATCTCCACCGGTGCTCAAAATGTTATTCCAAACAATACAATTTATTGCGAGAATTTGCCGGTTTAGCTCAGGAAATTGGTTTTTTTGGACCAAATTCATGCAACTTGCTGTGGCTGGTAAAAGGCGCAACACAGTTATACACCTCCAAAAAAGAGTGTACTAAATTGCACCTGACTGCGGCTCAGTATTTCTGATTGGTCGATCATAATGATTGGTTCAAGTGGTTTGCCATTAGTAGTTCCCATGTATATGTAGTTCCAGTTTTATTGGTGGGATTGCCAAAATAAAACAGCTAAACTTAGACATTTAATTCTCTTATCCAGAGTGACATACTAAGCATCAGTGGAGATTCTCTAAGAGCAACTTCATTTGCTTAGTAAGTGACACTACATATTGAAATTGGATGGCAATTTGGCTCAGCAGAAGGGTTTTGGCTGAACATTTTTGGTCAGTTTGCTATGGCTGGTAAAAGGTCCAACAAAGCCTAACACCTATTGTTGATTGGCTTAGATAGTTTGATTGGTCCAGGTGGGTTATTATTAGTAGTCTCTCACTGATTTGCAGTCTCGGTTTTAGTTTTATGGGTGGGGTTGAAAAAAAAAGTAAATAACTAAACTTGGATGTGAGAAATATTTTTACAGGGTCGCATAATGAGCACTGCTGAAGATGTTCTAATCTGAGTAACGATTTGGATGGCAACCAATATAGATGGCAAAGAGAGATGCTTCTGGAAAATTCAAGGTTTGGATGTTCTAAATTCTTTTAGGTAAAGAGTTTTCAGCACTTAGTGTATGCAGCTTAAAAACCTGATCATCTTCATTTGGTGAGACATGAAATAATCACTTCACATATATGGTTGCAGCAGTTCATAACATGATTTTCTAATTGACAATTTGAGGAAAAAAGGGTATCTGAGGTATACAAAATATAATTTTACTTCCAAAAATTGTTCACAAAATTTTCAAATCGATTGGACAATGAGGCCATGTGAAATTGAACACACAAGGTCATGAATCCAGGGGTTCATAATTTTCTTAACACAAGTCATGAGAATGGGACCCATAAAACCATGTTACCTAATCTCGGGGGTTTGGAAGAAGATGGCTTTTGTTCAAAGCATGATGGATGGAAAGCTCAAGGGACATATACATGCATAAGTTGTAGAAAGTTCAAAATTTAGAGGCCAACAACAACAACCTCATATAGGAAATCATCCAGTTATGACTCACAGATTGATAATGTCATCAACAAGTTCATCCGAGAATCATGCAACTAATTTCATATCAACCATTTCTACTAACACAACACCCCCTAACTAACTTGCAAATTTAGGTAACTGCTTTTGGTTCTACTCTCTTTGTTGTTGTGCATTGGATTGGCAAGGGAGAGAAGGACTTACCTTTTGCCTCCAATTACAGTGCTGATGATGCTACATACAAACTCCTAAGTACCCATTCTCTGCAGTCCATAATACCTGCAAAGTCTTTGCACCAATTACAAGCAATTTAGTATTTCTTTGTACCTCAATTTAGAACTTTATCTTTCTTTATAGTGCTTCTATTCAGAGCTTCAAGGAGTTTTGTAATTTCTTGACACCCATTTGTACATTACTGATCTGTATGTTATGTGTGGATCCTGGCACACGTTTGCAGCTGTGTAGTTCTTCTCCAAGCCACTCCAGAGTTTTGTGCTGTTGGTTCAAAATTGAGAAAAACTTGCATTGAAACGTTGCAGTAGATTTGAAGAAATGGCAAAGTTCGATGTGAAGAAGTGTTACAACGTTGAGAAACTTATAATAACTTGCAAAGTGTAAGGTGGTTAGCAGTAGAACACATATACAGTCCTGTTGCAATAATTGAGAGGTTTTCGAAGACTTGCAAAGCTCAAATTGTCATTAGCATTTAGAGTACATTTCATTTCAGGTGGCTGCGGTCTTGGGCCCACATGAGAATGGAAAAAGAGCTTAGGCTTCTGCGAGACGAAATGGAAAAGGAGAGAAGGGTTAAAGAGGCTCTGGTTGAGGAGAGGGATACATGGAAAGACATGTTCTTAAAAGCCTTGAAAAGTATGGAAGGGCTGGAGAAAGAAATTGCTCAGAATGAATCAGAAATTGCAAACCTCAAGAGCCAACTTCAGGCAGCAGCATCAGAGAAGGTGATTTTTTTGCTGCATTAGCAGTTCATGACTTTGTCATGCAGTTTGTGCTTCATTTCACTTTGCCCGCAGTTAAAACAGCAGTTGACGATAGCATGTGAGAGCTCTTGTCATTCTTTTCCTCTCAGATCTGATTGTCATCCTGCATTCATCTCATGTATCTATGCTTTCCATGAGCTACAATCCACACATACATAGCACAAAATAAAAAGGCTTGTCAATTTCTTCATACAATCATTCTCACTCATGAATCTGTTGCTCAATTGGATATCAAGCAGGTTGATAACCCGTGTTCTGATAAAAAAGAGAACAGCCTCTTGAATCAAAATGATACGATTGCAAAGGACCTGGCATCAAATCTTGCATCAGAGCGGGAAAATCTCCAGAACGAGCTCATGGATGTGAAATTGAAGTTAGAAGCTACTGGGGCCTACTTACACAAGAGTCTTCAAGAGAACATCAGGCTAGAGGTATGCTAATTTGCCACTGGAGAGGACACCAATTTTATCTCACATACTTGCAAATCACCTGCAATCACCTTCCAAATCAACCCCCTGACAGCATTTCTTTTTTGCATCTTGAAACAAAGTCCTTATTTTGCCTCAATCTTCTGGTGATCCTTTTTGTCGTGTTAGAGCAGCTCCAGTGGTGCTCAGTATGTGATCCTGCAAATTAAAATTGGATGAAGAAAAGTCAAAACATGCCAGTTTGGCTCAGCAAAATGGTTTTGTCCGAGCATTTTGGCAGAGTTTGCTGAGGCTGGTAAAAAGGTACAGCAAAGCCTAACACCTGCCAGAGAAGAGTGTAATAAATATGATCTGACTGCTGCTCCCTATTTCTGATTGGCTAATCATTGGTCCAGGTGGGTTGCTATTAGTAGTCTCCCACCTATTTGCAGTCCAAGTCTTAGTTTTATAGGTGGGTTCGGAACAAAGTAAATAGTTAAACTTGGATGTGAGAAATATTTTTGCAGGGTTACATACTGAGCACAGCTGGAGCTGCTTTTAGGCTATGTCAAAAAATGTTGTTTCTTCTGAGATCTAGAAACAGCAATCATGGAGTAGTTGAAAACTTTGTCTTTCACCCATGTGCACTACATTTCCTGTGGATCTATTCTTCTGTGGTTCTGAAGTGGGTCAGTTATAGGGTGAGAAAGAAAGTGAAAAGCAACAACAAGCAGTGCTTGCTGCTGCATTCGATGGCGTGAAGAGGGAAGTGGAAGCTGTTGTGTCTGCAACTGAGGCCTTCAAAACAGAAGCCGTTCTAAACATGCAAGTCCTGAGGGCTGATGTTCAGAAAGTTCAGGTGACTCTCTCAACTACATTTGCAAAACTTGGGAACAGTATGGACTAAAAACACTAGAGACAAAAAAAAATTGGGGGGAAAAATCATGTACTAAAAAGGAAAACACAAAGACTATAGAGAGAGAAAAACTGTAGAGGAATTGATATTCTTCAGAGAGATTTCTCACAGTACCACGAAATGAAAAATTCATGAAAAAACAAAAGTTTGTTCATAACCTTGTTGAAGAGAATATAGAGGAATAAGAGCTGAAGGCATCATGAGGTCAGAGATAAGTCCTGATCTCTTCTGCCATGTGACAATCAGAAGACCCACCCTAAACCCCAAAACCATGGACAGGCGGCATCACATCACAAAGTGCACACAATGAGATCACAACTGCAGCGGATGGAGCACATCATGAACACACAGAATGGGGTGCTCAAAACCTTGGCTACTGAACAGAAAGTTTTGCATGACATCAGTGTTGCGAGGGCGGCTGTGCAAGAGACTACATTGTCTTCAATGCAGCAATTACTACACCTTGAGCAAGTGTCTGGGAGGAAGATCAAGGAAGCCTTTTGTCTGATAGATCTCACAGGGGGTAGGGACAAGGTGATGATGATTGAATCATCAAGGGATCATCATCTTCATCATCAACAGGCAGCTGCTCCTGCTGCTGCTGTTGCTGTAAGTTCCAATCCCCTCCTGGAAGGAGTGGCAAAGAAGCATACCCAAGAGCTAATGGAAGCTGAAAAGAAGTTGGGTATCACAAATCTTGAAAGGTTGGAACAGGCACAAGATGTTGCAACCATGGAGCTGTGTTCTGTACAACCACAAGACAAGAAGGGTCACCAGAAGAGTCTCTCTCTCATGGACCGCAAAATCCTGCTCTTGGGAAACTCTTTTGCTGTGGATGAAACAGAGGAAACTGCTTCTGCTGGTACCACAGCACAGGAGGTGCGTACTCTATCTCCACCTGTGTTTTTTTTCCTCCAAATTTGTCCACCTACTTGACAAAATTGAAAAAAAAAGAAAACCCTGGTGGGTACACAGACTCCTGCACACACAGACAGAGAGTAGGAATGGGTTGGAAGATGATGAGAACGAGATTGTAGACAATCACTCACAACAGCTAACAAAGGATTTATTGTTTGCTTTGCGAAAACAGATGTGCAGGGTCACCACAGACATAAGAATGGGTGGGAATTCAGTTTATTGTCGAAGCAAGGAGCAACCCAAAAGACGACATGAAGAATCCAAACAACAAAGGGAGATTGTGGCCAAACGTACACCATTGCCACAGCCCATCCGCAGCAGAGAAAACATCTGGTCCCTGCAGCATTGACATATGAAAAAAAGAAAGCAAAATGGACATTATTGTTCCAGACCTAGAATCTGCTCAAGAATCATCCCCTTCAATCTGCTCGAGAATCTTGCATTATTGTTTGCATTTCACTAACGGCAGATCTTCCTCTTGCACCATCTTTTTCTTTCTGGCTCAAGAATCCTGCATTTGTTTCCATTTCTCTATGGGTACATCTTTCTGCTGCATGCTCTTCAATCTGCTCAACAATTCTGCATCTGCTTCAAATCTCTATGGGCAGATCTTCCTATTGCATCCCTTACAATCTGCTCAAGAATCCTGCATTATTGTGTCAATTTCTAGATCAGTTATTATTTCAATTGCTTCAATTCTCTCTGAGCAGAATCTTCTTATTGCATTCCCTTCAAGCTGCTCAAGAATTCTGGATTGTTTCAATTTCTCTATGGCCAGATCTTCATATTGCATCCTCTTCAATCTGCTCAAGAATCCTGCATTATTGTTTCAATTTCTGTATGGCCAGATCTTCCATATTGCATTAACTTCAATCTGCTCAATCTTCATATTACATGCTCTTCAATCTGCTCAAGAACCTTTGCATTTGCTTCTAATTTTTTATGGGCAGATCTTCCTATTGCATCCTCTTCAATATGCTCAAGAATCTTGTATTGCTTCAAGGTTTAGGGTTTAGGGTTCTTCATTTGTAGCAAAACTTTTTGTCTAGAATCTCTCTCCATGTTTTATTGAAAACATTTTACCAAATGTTTTTTGGGCTCCTTCAAAACCCTAAACCCTAAACCTTACATAGCACTAAATATATTTTTGTATTTGGAATGTTTCTTTTGTCTTCAAACTCTTTTCATCAAAATGATTCAATTTAATGTTATGCTTTTTTCTGTTTTTTTGTTAATTGCCAACAAATCAAACATCAATCTAAAAAAAATTTGATTTTTTTTTTTAATGTTGATGATTAATCAAAGTTGGTTTTGGTAAAACAATATAAGGTTTCTTCGTTTTGGATGATGATTCAAAATTGGAATCTATTTTGCCACTTCTTGATTAAAGAGCAATAGAAAGATGTCCTTTTGGATTTTTTGTTTTTTCATAGTTTTTTTTCAACACTATAGTCACAAGTAGATTTTTAATGCCTTTTGCACCAATTTGCATCTCATTTCTTTTGAATCAAAATTGAATTCAAATGAATGAAATTTGAATTAAGTGAAACTTAAAACTTAAACTTGGGAATCACATTGCTACACACTATCAATGATCATCAATTGATGGAAAAAATGAATTGATTTTGTGAAAAATAAATTCCATTCAAATGAGAATATTGAATCCAAATTTAATTTAATTCAAACTACTGTGGCATATGTCATTGGCCCAAATGTGAATTCGTTACCCAACTAATTGAATTTGAATTTTAAAATTTAAATTCGTTTTCAAGGTGAGCAAATTATGTAACAATTCCAAATGTGAACATCTATTTATGAGTGAAGGTAGTTTAATTTAATTTGTTTTGTTTGTGACATTGAGATCTTCTAACCATGATGCTTCTTCTTGTGCTCCTATTTGGAAAACCTTCAATTAATAAGGGTGCATTAAGTTGGTTTTATAATGTTTGGACTTATGATGGAAAAGTTATTGAATATTGACCAAATTTTCATTGAAATTTCATTTAATAAAAACTAAAAAAAATAAAATAAACCAAGTTTTACAAAATTATGCAAATAACACATTGCAAAGTATTGGAAACAAGAAGTTAGTAAATTTAGGTCACAACATCAAAATCTTGAAGACATTAAGGTTGATGCTCAATGTGTATGAACCATGTTGCATTAGAAAACCATTTTTGATATTTTCAATTTTAGTATTGTCACATCATCAAAAAGTTACAATATAAAGTTACAATATAATCACATGTAGTTTAACTTGGGTGACGGACTTTAGTCACATTAGTTATCTTTGTCAAATTGAACAAATCCATTAACATCACTTTTGGTTTACATTAGGATTTTCATGAAAGATGGGTTTTACACAATGTTGATAGTTTAGTAGCCCAAGGTTGTAGAATCTAATATTGTAACATAATTACAATTGATGTTTGCTTTGGGATTCTTTCAACTTCAATAATGCAATGAGTTTTGAAAACTTGTGGTTTAGGCCCATTGAAGGAAAATTGGATATGGTGCACAAGTGGGCATGGGCGATCAAGGAGAATACAATTTATAAATGGCTACAGTTGCACACTTGAATTGAATTTTGAAATCTTGAACTTTGTCCCCCAACCTTGATTTGTCATGACTCACCAAATCACCAAGTTCAACCTTCCATCCTCCCTCATTTACTCGTTCAAGTTCAAAATTTTTGGAATATCATGAATCATAGTTTAATGCTTAGTGAACCTATGATTGGTTTTAGAATCTAGAATTTGGAGGTTACAAGTTTATCTAGTATGAAAGGCATGTGCAATTTGTATGTTAAGTTGTGATTCTTAATTTCTATTTTTCATTTGATTTGTGCAATTTGACTTGTGTTATTGCTTGCATCTTTCCTTTTGACTTATGTCCGAGATTTTTGAACTCTTAATTTTTGTCTTGTGTTGCATTTTACAAGTCATTTCAACTTTTTTTTTACATGACCTCTTTGCAAGTTTCAAAGAACTTTCAATTTAAGCTCATTTCCCCCTTATCTTTAGAATCTCAAGATGAGGTTAATCACTTTTCTTCCTTAAAATGCCCACTAAAATCTTCACCACCTATTGATGAATTATCTCACATTCTTATGTCTAATTCAATATCTGAAACTCCTTAGAAGAAGAAAAGGAAGTTGTATGAAAAATATTTTTTAAAAAAGAAATTAGGATCGCCAAATTGCCATGGGTAAATCTATTTTGAATGAGGAGGGTGAAGTATACCAAGTCCAGTGCAAAATATGCACATTTGTCAAAGGGAAGCAAAAAAAATGAACTCCAAAACTTGACAACTTGTTAAAACACCAAGGCCATAGGAAAGCCAAGGTTTCAATGCCTAATGTTGATGCTTATGCATTTTACTCCAACAAAAACTCAATGCATGTTCAAAGTGCACACAATTAAACTACACATTATTGACCCTCTATCTTGAATTGACTCCAAGCAAGTGTCTCTAATTAGAAAAGAAAATATGTCTAATTAGTTGTTGTTTATCATCTTTTTTCTCATGATGTTTTAAGGTAGTCTGTGAAGTCTAAAAAATTTGTTTCATCTTTTAAAAGTGTGGATTGACTCATTTGACTAGGGGATAATAAAAATGATACATGTTATCTTATTGGAGGCTACCATGGTAACATTTACTATTGCCACTTTTATTGTAATGAGTGTGGATGAGGTGACTGCAATGAATAATATATAATGGTTTTCAATCCACTTGTACGTGTTCTAGAAATGGAAGAGGATTCCCATCCTTTTTGTGGAAATTATAGGTCTTCATGCCATCTCTAACAACATTTTTTCAACTCTGATGTTTAAATGATGTTTGATTTCACAGCATGGGGTTGGAGGAATTATTTGAAAAGTTGGTGAACATAGGTTGCGACGATAATAGTGTTTTCCAAGGCCATTAGACATGAATGACCATGCAATTCAAAGAAAAGTTCCCACTTTTGTTATTAGGGGACATTGTTTTGTTCACAAGACCAACTTGGTTGTCATAACTTTCTTGGATGTCCCTTTAGAGCATCAACTGGAAAGTGTGTTGCAAAGATTGCATGCATTTTTGCTCACAACCCAAAGAAATATGAAAAATTTTAAAAGCTTGTTAATCTTTTCAATACAAAATGCAAGTTATTGAGGAATGTGAAAACCCATTGGATTTCTACAATGTCAATGATACAAATGTGTTAATTTCAAATTATTTGTTATTATTCATGGAATAAGCTTATGTAATGCATATTATAATGAATGATATGTGTTTGAAAAGTTTGTTGACCATGATTTCTTGAAAAATTGAGAGATGGCATCCCAATAGGTAGAAATTCAATGAATATCATTATGGTAATTGCACATCAATTACATTTTGCAAATGTTATATCCAAAAAAATCACAAAATAATCTTGTTGGCAATTGCATCATTTGCAAGATGGTTTCTTAATTTATTACAATCATTGAAAATTTTAATTTTAAAAATGGAAATTATTATGTTAGTTACAAAAAAATATCATCAACCAATTTTGCAAGTTTCAAGTCGATATTCAATTAAATAAATTAATTGTAATGTATAATATTGGTAAAATCATCTAACCACAAAATAATAATTCTCAAAACTCAAAACTATGTGTTTGGTGAGCATGATCATTTGTAGCTAATTAAATCCCTTTTTGATGACAATTTATTATTTGTGCTCTAACATGATTGGGATACATGAGCTTGATTAAGTGCCACCAATCATTCCCAATCATCTTCCACAACATGTTTAACATGATTATGATACTTAATCTTGAAATGAAGTGCTACCAAGCCTTCCCAATAATCATCCACATGCTTAACTAATTTTTGAATGTTCTAATTTTTTGGATTAAACATTTGTGAGGTGTCATTTAACAAAATTATAGCATCAATTTTCAACATTGGCTTATTATAGTTATAATTAGTTCAACAACATATGGATTTTGATTATAATGAAATATTAAGATCTTGGTAATGCAAAGGAGTCAAAAGAGAACTTGAATATTTTTTTATTATTTAAAAAATTCTATATGCATATCCATTCTTTTCATTTGACAAGGAATATTAATTTTATAAGGATTCATTTAAGGGAACAAGTGTACTAAGAATTTGATTTGTACAATCCATCTCTTTGACAAGTTTTAATGGTTTAGAAAGGGTCATCATGTTGCATGATCGCCAATCACGATAGTAACATAAAAAGCTTATTTTTAGGCTTACCATAATGTCAAATGTACCTTCAAGAAAATTGCTTTACATTCCATGGAAATATTTCCTAAACTTCAAACTCATGAAAGGTTCATGGGCTAAAGGTTGGTTATTTTGACAAACATTTGTTTGTCCAACTTTTCAATGTAATGAACAAACTTCATGGTTCATTGTGTATTTTTTTTATTAAATTAAGCTAAAATGTAATATGAATTATACACTACAAATTGCATTTTTAATTTTTTCATGTGAAAACCTTAGATCTTAGAACACTTTTATGAAGTCTCAAATTTTTAAAAACTTCCAAGATACGTATTTGAAATTGCCAAAATATTTAACAATTGATGAAGGTGAAAATCCTTTAAGGTTTGCCATTCAAGACAAAAAGGACCTAGTCCTTAATGCAATTGTTTTCTATATTTTTATCCCCATCAATAGTAATGAGTAAAAAAATGTCAAATATTTTGTAAGTACCATATTTTAGACCACTACAATTCTAAATTCCATCACTTTCATTCATTTTGTGTCTCTACATGATAAAAATGACTAAACAAAAAACATAATTTTTTTGACATTGTGACAAAATTTTGGAACACTTAAAAAAATGTGGACTCATGATGATTGATCAACAATCATGAAATCAAAATTCTCCTACATTAACTCAAATTTAACACCCATAAATGTTTGATTGGATTGTTCACAAGTTATGCATTTAATATAGGTAAGATCGTATTACCTTTGTAACTTCTATGAATTTTCATGTTAATCAAATTTTATTTTTAATTCCTTCAAATTTTGAAGACTCAAAGTTACTAACAAAAAAAATAAATTAAATTTAAATTTAACAAAGTGGAAATGAACCAAAATATGGGAGTTACTTCTAATTCATAGGTATTACATGGTATGCATGTAGAAATCAATTGAGTATCATTAAAATGAATTTTTCAAATACCCAACCAAAGATTGATGTATTTTCTAATCCATAAATAGACATATACATCTTAGTTATAGTTTATAATTTATACCCCTAATGAATAAAGCCATGATGACCGAATACAATTATAAATACATAGAATGTTGTTGTTGGGTAGCATGGATATTGCTTAAATAACATCTTCTTTGAATCCTATTAGGTATGTGACACCACAAAATTAAGGTCAAAAATTTAAAGGCATTAGAAATATTGATACATACATATAGTTGATTTTCAGAGAAAATGAATTAAAATTATAAGTTGTAATTACAAATTGTTAAAGTTTAAACATAGGTACATATAATTTGCAATTTTAGGTTTGACATTTGGCAAAGTTCAAATTTCATGTCAATAAGCAACCATAATGATGAATCAATGTTTTATTTCAATTATCATCAACCAAATTATTAGGTGATTGGGTCAAGGTATCTATTAAGAAGTTCTTGAAACACTTGAAACAATTCATTGTTGACATGGCCAAAAATATCATTGGCTTTCTTCAATGTTTCCTGCATTCATCATAAATTTTATTTATATTTACGCACATTACACCACACAAAGAAGAGGTTCATCGATACCCAAAGGTCAATGATTAATTAAGATTGGCACTCACCTTTCACATGAAGCAAGAGATACCCAAATCAATGAATAATAGGCAACATAAAACACATGTGTTCATCAACTTTGAAGTTGACAAACATGTTATTTATTCAAACTCTAGGGAATGAAATTACTAATGTGTTATGTACATGTAAATTAATGTTCACTATCATTAATATTTAAAGCCTAGGGAATTACAATATGTGTTCACATGCAAGTTGTTCATGATTACTTGAAGTTTGGGTATGAATTCACAATTGTCACCTAAAAATCAAGTGAGAGAAGTAAACATAAGTAATAACATGATTATGTGTGCATAGTGTGTATATGTGTATTTTTGTGAAAATGAATATCATTGTTATTCATGAAACACAACCATCACAAATATCTTGAAAAACATGAGAAGAAAACCAAGATTTTACTTAAATAGGTGTAGTCATTGTAGTCATACATCATGAGTTTGTCGATGTGCATTGAGCTCTTTAATGTTTGTCAAAAATGAACTAAATTGCTCGTACGATAGGCGATTTCTGTACAAAACATTTGCTTAGATTTTGGCCTAATAAAAAATGAATTAAAAATACCATTGTTCAAAAAAATTTATACATAAATTTCCATGTTTCAAAAGTAAGGGTTCAACTATAACTTTGAAAATGATTTGACAAGAACCATGCCATTGTATACATATTATTACATATTATTGACACATGTTCAATGTAATCCAAATGCAATTGTATCTTTGACTTAAGAATAACATTTTTTCAAATTCATAACCATATATGCTAAAATATCCACACAACCTTATCAACTCCAAGACTAATAAATGTTCATGAAGTTGGTAATAACCTAGCTTGGCGAAAAAATTCCTTGCCATCAATACGCGGTAGTGGGGCTATCAAAAAAACATATACAAACAAGTTAGTCAACCTAGAACTATCTTAATTTCACCTTGTGACATGATTTTTCCATCCAAGCAGTCAATATGTCAATGCCACAAGCATTTTTCACAAAATTCTTATTTGGTGTTCCTTAAATTAAATGTTAATTATTTTTTCAATGACATATACAAGAGAAAAAAATAGAATTTTGCTTCAAACCTTAAGGATTTAAAAGCTTATTTAATATCAAAACAACTTTGTTAATTTTCAAATGATAATTTCCAATGTTCTTACACCATTTCCCAAGCCATTAGATTTTAGTACCCATATATAATATATTTATCATGTATGTTGGGTGCAAATTGATGTACTCATCAAAGTGAATTTGGGCACCATCAATCAATCAACATTTTATGTAATGACAACAACATAATATGAAAATTGCATTTGACAACCCTTCCATCATGCAATAATGATTTCAAAGATTTAATTTCGATTAAATCAATGTTTTTTCCAAAATGGGTCATTTCACAAATGTAAAAATTGCTTGCAATACACTCAACTAATGGTTTTTTGGAAACATGACACAAAGATTTTGTAGCAATTTCCACCACAAATTTTTTACTTCGAAATTAAAGCAAAAAATGATTGTTACCTTCATCAGGTCCACTAGATCTATCAAGTTTATTGACAGATTTAACTTCATCAACAACCTCTATGGTTTGGAGTTCTGTAGTGCATGAATAGGGGCCTTTCTCTATACATGCAACACATTGTAGTCAACAATTGGGTTTAAGTTAATGTTCTTATTGAAAAGCAACAATTACAATCACATTTTAGTTTCTATTTCTTTTTCAAACTTTTCAAAATCATTCATGTTTGATGTTCATATTCAATATGACATTACAAATACATTATCACATTGCCATCACATCATTATTATTCTTTAATATTGCTGAAAATATTACAAACCTAAACAAAAGATATATTTGATTCATAAAAAAAATGAACATCATTTTCCATGACAAAAATAACATGAACTTGAGTTTTCAAAGACCTACACAATGCAACATAGATTAAAGCAAACTTACTTCTTTTGCTATGTTTGGGGCTTCCTTGGGAACTTGTGGACAATTTTTTTTCACATGAAAATGATGGTTGTGTTATTGGTTCATGTGTCTTTTCACATGGTGATTTTGGAGTTTGTTCACATGGTGATCTTGGAGTAATCTGTTCACATGGTGACTTTGGAGTTTTTTGTTCACATGCTGATCTTGGAATATTTTGTTCACATGGTGACTTTGGAGTTTTTTGTTCACATGGTGACTTTAGAGTTTTTTCTCCACAAGGAGATTTTGGAGATTTAGCATCCTCTCCCTAAACCCAAATCCAAGTTCAAAAAACTCAACAACTAACAAACTACCTCAATTTTATAGGAAAGATGCCAAATTTGAAGCTTTGATTCTTGAAGACTAGTTATCAATGACAATTATTTTAAATCAAATCTCAATGAACAAGTTGTTTTATTTTTAGATATCAAAAGTTAATAATGGATAATTTATTATAAGCCAATTTTCAACCTTAAGAGTTGGGACCAATCATTTACAAAAAAACATTGTTAGGTGGTATTTGCCATTAGTTAAAGCTTATGTTGTAGCCTATATAGAATCAAAAATTGGTTGTTTCTTGTAGTGGAATTAAGTCTTAATGGCATTGTGAAAGAAATGCAATACGTTCTTACACTTGTTCAATTACATGTCAAACATAAACTTATTTCATTAATTTCATTGATTTTTTCATTTTTCTAAAGTATGGAAGTTGATTTTGGTTTAAATTGAAAAACATAATTACTAAAAAAATAAAAATAATATCATCACAAGTAAATATTAAAACAAAACTCATTGTTTTATGAACAACCATGGAGATATTGAAGTAGTTGGGATACTAACACATGTACCATCCCGATCATTGTCTTGAACGACTTTCAAAAGTACGCGTTTGAATGCATCCAACTATGAAGATTTCCACAAATGTCATGTAAGTTTGAAACCAAAATCAACCCAAAAAAATTATTGAAAGTTTGTGAAATGGAATAATGAATGATTTTAGGTCATTTGTTGTAAGCTCCAAATTATCATTGTTCCAAATTTGAAGTTTATGTGAGTTTCATTGATAGTTGAACATAGTAAAAAATGTGTTGTTGATATCAACACTTTCATGTGCATATTGCAAATAGATAAGTCCATTGGAAATGAAAAATTTAAAAATTCCTTATTGTGCAGATGAAATCGATCACTCATCATTATTAAAATGATTCCAAACATCTTTTTTACTACACTATTGACATACTTTGGCCACATCACGTGTTAGTTTCTTCATTTGCCTTGCCATCTCAATCTTTTCCAAATTGAGCTTTCCCTAAAAATTTCAATAAATTAGATGTTAAAGCAACTTCATTGAATACATTATAACTAACATAATCTAGATCATGGTTCAACACCATGGTCCAATCTTAACATATAATAGATGGTTTCAATATTGAATCATGTAGATTACAAGGAGTACATTGTTCAAACCATTGCATGTATAATATTTAAACAACAAGAAATTATGACATTCAAATGGCATTCAAATGCTTATTTGAAAAAAATTAGATAGTGGTGAAGACAAAAAATTGGATGTAAAAGAAATTTTAAAAAATGCAAAATGATCTCACTTGTTCATTGAGTGCAAGCGTCAACTTTGCACTTGTTTCAAGTAATGTGGTTTGAATGTTAGCTACATGTTCTTGTAAGGTTGAAATCATTTGGTCCTTCTCCACCAATGTTTGTTGTAGCTTCATGGTCCCGGATTCAAGTTCTGACATCTTGCTAGCCACTGCCAAGTTTGTGATTTGTCTTGCCACTTCTAATTGCTCATATGGATCAGATGGCAACACGGTGAGAACCTTTTTGGAAAGCTCGGATTCCCCATGAAGCATTGCCATCATTTCCACTATTTTTGTTCAATAGTTAGCACTTTGTCTTCATATTGTGTTATGACGAACACATTGTTTTCAATAAACTTAAAACTGAATGTCTCCCTTCATGGTTTCAATATGATTTATCATTGTTCTTTCAATAATCACACAAATCAAATCATTGTAAATTGACCACTTGTTTTTCCAACTTGGGTGGTCTCTTCTTTAGTGTTTTGTTGTTATTGGATGTTGCTCATGTACTCCTTTGCCCATGGTTTCAACACCCATGAGGCGTGCCTTTTGCAAAAGACATGTTTAAAGACGTTATTGAAGTTAGAGAGATAGATGAACAGTTAGCCTGCCTTTTCAACAAAGTAATGATAGAATGTTGGAATGGATTGTTGTTGGATGGTAGGGATGGATCCTGGGAGCAGTGTTTTAAACGGAAAAAAAAGAGAAAAAGATTTATAAATTCAAACTTCAAATTTTCAAAAGTACCCAATTTTTGGCTGAAAAAAACAATCTCACACTTGTGAAGTATGTTTCTCAACTTTTCTCCAAACAAAAAAATCACAAATCAACAAAAATTGGGCACAAAAAAGGCACTTCGCATCAAGGACTTGCATGTCTTTGTTTATACAATTGAACTATACAAAGAGAAATTCAGACCTTAAGACAACTGTCCTGCAGGGGGAGGGTAATCAAGAGTCCTAGCACTCTCTACTTCCTGATAGCACATCTCTTAATCTTTCCAAACCCATCTACTTTTAGACAATGAAGATGAAGAACAACAAGGTAAACTTTCAAAAACTCTTTGTTTACATTGACTGCATACACCCTTTGAATCACAAGCCATGAAAAAAATCAAGAAAATTGATTGTGTATGCCCTTGAAACACAAGAAGAAAAAAGCCAAAGAATGGGCAGGGCATATATAACCATTTACACAATGGCATAATGCAGGGGAGTTCTTCCATATGCCTGAAGCTTGAAGCTGTGTTGCACCATTTTTTCTCTTTCACTATTATGCCATTTCTTCAAAGTTGTCATGCTCTAAGCTTTGCATTTTAGCACATTGCATCCACCCATGAGTACCTTCTTAAACCCTCAACACCCTTGCCACCCTCTCACATGACTTTCCTTCAGCCTCATGCATAACACAGCTCTCTCATTTGCATTCCCAAACCTGCAAAACATGCAGATGAAACAAAATGCTCTGAGTGTCCTTTCAAACTCTGGTGGGCAAAGAAGGCAATATGCACAACAATGAACATATTTGACACAGGATGTTCACAGCACACCACATTTTCAAAATTAATTGGATGGTTTAGTTTTGTGTATGGTTGTCACCGGAAAGAAAAAGCTCCAACAAACTGAAAACATACAAGGCCAGACTCTTCACCAATTTTCAAGTTGAAAGCCTGCCAATGAAGCTAACCTGGACTTGTGGGACATCTGCAACTGCATCTGGTTCACAATACATTGCCATCACCAGATGTCCATCTCCTGCACACAAAAAGTGCAGCAAGTCAAGCAAATCAATCATGCAGGCAATAGTACTCCCTCCATAGTCAGAAACACTGTATGTAGTCTAAGCCCATGGCCATGCAGGTCTGCATGATCAAGAGCTGCATGACTACAACAGAACAGAAGCAACAATGAACTGTTACATATATACAAACCTTTCTTGCAGCATCTCTTCACTGTGCACACAAAAGTTTCACATGGAGTTGCAAGCTGCATAACAAATCCTTAACCTAATCCATAAGAACCCAAGAAACCACATATGATAAATGCGGGAGCATGGAGGAGGCTTGGAGAGTGCCCGCTGCAACCAGATTTGATCATCTCATCACCAGCACATCCACTCTTCTTGAAAAATCCTTGCACGCATCTAGGGATCCCCATAAAAGTGGCCAAAGAAGAGAGTCTGGTCTGATCTAGCCCCCATCCATTCTTGTACTTCTTCTGCATTTTCCGGCTCCACCACCACACATTTCCCAAGAATCAGAGCATCCAGAGAGGTGGCTGGCTTTCTCCACTGCTTTCTTTCTGCCAATGTGGATGTTGAAATCAATAGGTTTCTTTCAATCTTTTCCTCAACCCTGTTGAACATGCTCCTTGCCAGAGCATGCAGTCTCCGTGAACACATACATCCCGGTGACCATCTTCTTTTGTGGAACATTTTCCATGCATCCTCCATGCTCACGCACTTCACATACATAGAGACTCTTCACTATCATATGTAGCAATATTTTCTCAAAAGACCTGCTCTATCCCTCAAGCATCTACCTATCTATGTGTGTGCATCACATGTTTCAAAAGCGTAGAATGGAAAGTGGAAACGTGTGGAAACGTTAGAAATCCATGCCTTCTTCTTCTGCCCATGTCGGGGCCCTTTTCTTTTGTACCTGAGAACTCAGACGACGCCGACATCTCACGCAGAAACAACATCTGTGGCATAGATGCTGCTTTCAAAGGATGTTTTCAGATGGCATTGTCGATGCTTTCAGGTGGTGCTTTCAGATGGGTTGTCGATGCTTACTTCCCGATGGTGCTATGGATGCTTTGATCGATCAGTGAGTGTTGCCACCAAGAGCTAGTCGTCGGCGGTCGATGTTTAGGGGCATTTGAGTCCATCGAAAAAGCCATAACTCCAAGACCCATTTCCCTGAATCCCTCAACCGTCCCACAAGAAACAACAGACAGGAAATCGAACAAGGAACAATCAGCCAATGCAAACCCTAAACACTCAATCAGCACAGAACAAAGGATCGAAGAGGAGAAGAAGAAGAAAATGCTGGTCGCAGTAGATCACGCGATCGCAGAGCGAGGAAGAAGAAGAAAAACAGAAGGGGGAAAATTTATAGAGGAAACCTTCGAAGCCTAACGTCAATTTATAGCATTTGCAGCACAACCCACACGAATGAGCGGAGACTGAAAAACCCTAGCGAAGGTCTCCGAACCCGGGAGGAAGATCTGACTGAGCAAGCCCTAGCTAGCCTAGCTGCTCTTGTGTCACTCTTGCTTCTTGGTGGATAGCAGAGAGATCTGAACATACCCATCTCCATAGAATTGGCGGAGGAATTTGTAGCAGTAGTGTCGGGGAGCTCCGCTGAGAGCTGAAAAAGATGGAGAGAAAGAAAACAAAGAGTTATATCCGTCAAGCAAACTCTTAGTAGCTTCCGGGGAACACATGTTCTTCGTCCTTTGCAGGTGGCAGAGATACTTGTGGAGCTTTGTGGACTGGTGAAGAAGCAGAAGAAGAAGTGACGCAAGAGTCTTTTCATCATGTCTTCCTTGCAGGGCCTTTCCTACCGGGCTTCTCTTCTCGTCCGCCGTTGGATTTCAACTAGCAATCCTCCGCCTCTGTTTCTGTCTGCAGGAGCTGTTGCTGATGCCAAGCTGTGGAGAAGATCTGGCATGCCTTTTATGAGTCCTGTAGGGTTTTGTCAAACACAGGCGAGAAGAAGAGGCTCTTCAGCCATATTTGCTTTCTCTGGTAAGTTCTTCCTTTCTTTTTCGTCTGAGAGTTTTTGGAGATTGTTTCTTTGTGAAGAAGCTTCTTTGAGGTAGAGAGAGAGTTTTGTGTATCATGAGAGAGATGGTATCTTTCACTGGCATTTGCTCTGAGAAACAAACTCTGAGCTCTGGAATCCCACCACCCAGATCCATCATCATCATCATCATCCTGGACTGGTGATGGTAGGTGCTTTTGCGAATGCAGGGGAGGTGAGGGCGGTGGCATCATGTTTTAGTCCTTGTGCTACTGCTGCTGTGAGCAGTCATCCCCTTGTGGTGGTTACATTGTTATTGCCTCATCGTGTCAGAAGAAGAGAACTGGGGACTTTGGTTCGTAATGTGAAAGTGAAAGGTGACATGATGGAGAAAGCTCCTCAGCACCACCACAACGGCAGTGGTGATGGAGTTGGGGTTGCGCAACTGTTGCAGTTTTTGGATTCACTGAAGAATTATGAAAGAGAAGGTGTGCCACAAGGTGCAGGTACTGACTCAGATGCAGGCTTTGATCTTCAACGCATGCACAGGCTTCTCTTGCACCTGGGGAATCCACTTTCATGTTATTCAGTATGTGCCTTCATTCCCCCCCACCCCAATGCTCTCTCTCTCACTTTCAGCTTTTCTAATCTGAAAGAGACTTTTGGGGGACAGAATATCAAACCACAGATGTGTTGCCACCGTTGAATTGATGAAAATTGTGCTTCTGTTTTCTTCATGTTGTTGCTGCTGCAGGTTGTCCATGTGGCTGGGACAAAAGGAAAAGGTTCAACTGTGGCTTTCATCAGTAACATCTTGCGATCTGCAGGATTGTCAGTAGGGACTTACACAAGGTACGCATACATGCATTGGTATCCTCATGCAAGCTTAGAGAGACAAAGTGTGCTCCCTTCCTCTCTGAACCCTGAACATGAATAGTCCAAAGTGTGATCCCCCTTTTGATGCAAATGCCCTTCAGCATGTAATAACTAATCCATTTACAAGAAACAATTGGTAGTCTACCGTTGGAATTCTATGTCACACATTGCTTGCCGTTTTTTATATTTGTAACTCAGAGATGGAGGTGATTCTCAACAACCCATAGTAGAAAATGATGCATCTGTTGATGATTTACTGAGGCAAAAATGTGGTTGTGATTATGGCAGTCCTCATTTAACAAGTATTCGTGAAAGGATAACAGCAGGAAAAACAGGAGATCCAATTTCAGATGAGATGCTAGTGGAGCTCTTCTCCAATCTACATGCAAACCTAGATAAGGCTATAGCAGCTGAACCTGGCACTCTGACCCATTTTGAGGTGTCACCAGGTGACTGATCCTGTGTTTGTTTTTCAGTGTTTGCTTTGCACAATTCATCATGACCATGTAATAGCACTCCTGCATGTTTCTCCTTCACCGTGTGAATATGCTTGCCAGAGGCCTCTCTAGTGACAAAGTTTTTGTGCATGGTGGGGTTAATGCAGGTTCTCACAGCACTGGCCTTTTCCCACTTTGCAAGAGAGAAGGTGGACTTGGCAGTGGTTGAGGTACGGTTTCTTTTGAAGAACCATGTTTTCCTCTGTCAAAACATGTACATTTCTTTGGCCTTTTTGTCCCCCAAAAGATTGTGCTCTTCAAAACTTCTCTGTACTGTTTCTCTCCTTTTCTTCCTCCTTTTCTTTTTTTATGTTTTTCTCTTTTCTCTTTTTGTCTCTCTTTTTGTGTTCCTCTTTCTTCTTGGTTTCTTTCATCTCTCCTTCTCTTTTAGGTTTTTATTGGGATAGTCAGCATCATGACTTTCTCTCATATGATTCTTGATGCTGTATGTGCAGGCTGGAAGTGTGTGAGAAAGCTATGTTTCCTGTGAAGTCTAGTGCCTGTCACCACATGTGTGTAGAGTGACAGTGCTTGTGTTGTTGTACAGTACATTCATGAGAGCATGTAATTTCTCAAAGTTTTCTATATGTTGCTGTGTATGAGTGGCAGACAGGACTAGGAGGAGCTCGAGATGCAACAAATGTGATTTCAGCTAAGGGCCTTGCAGCTGCTGTTATTGTTGGAATTGGTACTGAGCATTTGGCAGCACTGGGTGGTTCATTAGAATCCATTGCCCTCGCTAAATCTGGGATTATAAAGGATGGCCGCCCGGTATGCCATTGTTGTCTTCTTGCATCCTCTCCCTCCCAAGTCTCATGGAAGGAATAGAAAGATTCTACATTGATTGTTTTGGAATAAGATAGCATCAGATGAGAAACCTTTGTGGATTTGAAATGCATTTTTGGCAAACCCAGATTCATGTAAACCCAATAGGCAAGAACATCCCAAAAAGACAACATCCTTGAAACTGCTGGCCAACTGTGCTTTCTGCAATTATGCCTTGATCACCCATTTGCATTGCAGGTGGTGGTGGGTCAACAGAAGGATTCAACCACGAAAGATATAATTCTGAAGGTTGCTGCATCCAAAGAGGCACCTGTGAGAGCTGCCTTTGGGTCTTCAGCTCAGTGTGAAGTAGTGGAGGTCTGCAGTGGGTCTGATGCTCCTTTCCAGATATGCAATTTTTTCCTCGACGATACCTCAGAGATCGAGTCAGTGGTGGGAGTGCATAAGGTATCACTCTACAATCTTTCTCTTGGTCTTTTGCATTCATCTTTTCACTGGTATGTGGCACTTTAGGAGATGCATTCATACTTCTCAATACTTGGTTGAAACATAAATGTGATGTGGGGACATTTTCACTGTGGGGAGTGCAAGAACTGGAGTGATGTCCTGCAGGACTAGGAAGCTTCACTCATGATTGAGACAATTCAACCTAAATGAGTCAGACTGCTATGAACAGAAAAGTGCACACAGTGCCATGGGTCAGCTGGTTATCATTAATCTCATAAGAATCTGTTTGTGAATGTCTTCTGGACAGAGGTGGGAGATGAAAAACGTGAGGTTGTCAGCATTGGGAGCACATCAACAGGAGAATGCTTTGACTGCTATTTCAACTGTACTCTCTCTCAGGCACCAAGGTTGGTGGGTGCAATGCATTTGTTGATTGGGTCCACAAGCAGGGAGTGCTTTGCCTGAAGGATTTTCATGGGCAAGAGAATGTGTTTGGTTGTCTCAGGACTAAATTTTAGGTTTTTCATTTTTCAGCTGTGGAGCCTCATATTAGCGCAGGAGCTGCAAGTATCTCTTGCTGACATCTGCTGACCACTTTTGTTGCTGTGAGAAAACAGTAAAAATCATCCTTTCAATAATCCAGTAGTTAGTGGGTGTGGCACAGGATGGAATATTCCAGATTCTTCCATCCGGGCAGGCTTGGAGGCAACTGTAATTCCAGGGAGGTTCCAGATACTAGATCAACATAAAGCCCAGGCATTGGGCTTTTCTAATGCTAGGGTCATCCTTGATGGAGGTATGTTGCATCTGGCTCCAGGCCACATCCACATAAACTACATGCAGAGATTATGATCCAATGATGGCTAAGAACTGAGTCAAGCAGGGGAGTTCCTTGCAATGATAGTGGTTATGGATTGCAACATGGCAACATGGCAAGCCTTCTGTACCGAATGCCAAGTCGGAACTAAAGAGGTAGATGTTGTTCTGTTCGGGGTTGGTTTGGGGTGCTCATTTGTCCATCAGCACACACTGAAGCATCTGCAAATGCACTGGCATGCACATTGATGGAGTACTTTCCAACTGCAAAATTGGCCCTTGTCGTAGGCATGGCTTCTGATAAGGACCACTTTGCCTTTGCACGTTCATTGCTGGAAGGTACATTGCTTCAGAACATTGCATAGAACACACATTGTATTCTGAAGGATGTCGAGTTAGAATATGTGTTGCTTCTCTAGTCATCTTTCTTCGTTTGTTCAAAAGGTTCATTGACAGTTGTGGGCATGTCAATTTTTTTATCCATGTCTATATGTTGCTATGCTGATTGATAGAATGGACTTCATAGTTTTGGGACCTTGCATGATCTTGTGAGGACTGGCTGCAATTGACAGAAATCAGCTTGTTTCTGAGTCCACATAGTTGTTTCTGTGCAGAGGCACAGCCACATTTGGTGGTTACGACAAGGGTTTCTGTGGCAGGAAGCTTGGAGCGGTCTACATCAGGTGCAGAGCTTGCCCAAAGCTGGTGTCAGGCAGCAAAGTCTGCAAATATGGAAGTTATCTTGCAATCTGTGCAACAGCCCTTAGTGGACCATGGCAACCAAAACCTTGCTACACACAATGTATCTCATAGGACTAGGACTGCAGACAAAGCTGCCATCATGGCTCAGGATGACACTGCTGAAATACAAACTCCTGTGGGAAGCAAAGGCTCAGTTGTAGTACTGGAGGCAGAGAAGATGGAAGCAGCAATAAGTATGGTGGCAAAGTATGTGGAACAGAGATCTGATGAGACTCAGAGGATATGGGTGGTGTGCATCACAGGTTCTCTTCATGGAGTTGCTACAGCCTTGTCTCTCCTACCAAGATAGCATATAATTTCTGGAAAGAAAAGGTTGCTATACCGTGCAGCTGGATGTTGAATGTGATGATCACTCCACCGTAATTGTTAATGCTTCAATACATAAACAAAGTTTGGGCTTAAAACTGATCTATACTCTTTACTTTCTGTTGCTGTTCTCATGTGTGTATGTCATTGTGTTCATTTTCCAGTTTCTTGTTAGTTAAGGAGGTTGGGCTACATTATTATTTTCAGCACCTGTTCTTTTAACTCTGGTCTTCAAAGAGCTTGTATTTATTTTCACTCAGGCAGCAAAATAACAAGAGGAAAATGGCATGAATATTTACTTCATAACATTTCAAACTCATTTCTTTCATTTATGAGGCCTGTCATCTTTTCAATAATTGCAATTTTGTTCCAGATGTGCATCTTTGGGAGATACAAATTTTGCATTTCTAGCTCCATCCTGGAACTATGAAAACAGTATAATTTAGAGCCTCTCTTTGCAAGGACTATTTATGTATTAGCTGCCACTGCCACAGTACAAAATCACACTTTCTGCACAACATGCAAACCCCCCTGTTTACCAATGCGAGAATGTCACCTTCTTCCAGATCTATTTTGAAACTCTAGGACTATAGTCCTCAACTCAAGAACCTATTCATCAAACCCCCTAGAAATGCAGGTATCTTCAAAGACCAGCCAAGCATTGGATTTTGTGCATTGAAGATAAATTGTCACTGGAGAGGTGGCACATGCAGGAGGTATATGTAGGGAGGATTCATAGCCATGACTTTTTAACCAATACTTAAAACCACCCACAAAAAGCAAAAGCCCAAAGAACTTCAGAAGTCAGATAGCTTGTTGGGTCCACAATGGCATACATCTGACTTCCAACCATAAAACACAGCAGTATATGCATAGGAGACCAGAAGCCAGGTAACTCTGAGTAGGAAAAAGCGATGGATATTTCATGACCTGATTCTGCAACAGAATGATGGTGGAAGGTTTTGATGGAGAAACATGAAACACCAAAACAGCAAAAGCTCTTTATATCCATCCATGCAAACAGATAATGGTGTCCCCAATCAACACAAAATTGCTGGGCCACACCCCTAAGGACCTCAGCGATAGCGCTTGAGAGAGAGAGAGTTGTTGCGTTTCCAGGTTGCACGCACAGAGGGCCGTGCCTTGGTGTACAAATGACCTTTGCCACGCAGACCACGGTGCTTCTTGCCAGCTGAGGTCAACCCTCGGAGTTCACGGTGCTTGTGCACAGGGTTGACAATCCAGTTGATTCGTGGGTCCTTACGAATAACAGAGTGCGCTGTATCAATGAGAATCACCTCAAAGTACTTGTAGGTAGAATCCTGTATGCATGCACCGACCAAAAACAACACTTGAATTTGCCAATAAAATAATCAAATTGGGATGCTGTGTTCTGATGAACTTCTGCACGGAAAGTCTGAAAAACAACCACCCCCTGTTTGTCTTTTAAGGCAGTTTGTCTATTACAGCAAAACAAAAGTCTCAAAGAGTTTGTGGAGATGCCTGATTGATCCAATAGGAGTTCAGAACCCTAAGACCTCCAAGCTTGCGTCCAGCACGCTCCTCAGCAACAGATCGCAGGTTGCGCTGGAACTTCAGCTGCGTAATACCCTGGTTCTTGGGCTTTCCATAGACAATACCCTTGCTCACAGGCCTCTTCCTACCCCCTCTGCGCACCCGGATCCGGTACACAACATAGCCCTGCAAAAGACCACACCCACAAATTGCACTTGATGATCAATCTGACAACTACAAAGCTGCTAAGAACCAGTTAATTACATTCTGAAACAAATTCCATCTGCAGGCAATAGCACATGTGATCCAAGGTATTACAAATCTGCCAAGAACCAGTTCCTGCATTCAGACAAAACCCAATCTCCAGGCAGTAATACACTGCGGATACAGCGACATCAGAGCTGAGATGAGAGAGAGATCGGAGAGACAGAGCACAATTGTGTATTTGTACCTGTTTGGCTTTGAAACCAAGGCGACGAGCTTTATCAGGTCGAGTCGGGCGCGTGATACGCACAATACCAGGAAGCTGCCTGTACTCCCAGCACCTCACACGGAGGAGAAAACGCAGCACGTCTGACTGCTTCTTCCTCCATAGCTCCTCCACATACTTGTACGCCCCTAAAATCCAACAAAAACACAAAAAAAAAAACCCTTCAATCACCTGAACATCCTCCCACGGCCTTCCAAGCACGAAAACACACAAAAAAATGCCAAGACAATAAACTTACGCAACAGAAAGATTTTAAAGGAAGCTCCGTCAAACCAACCAAAAAACAGAGAACTTCCACAAGAAGCTGATTGAAGAGAAGCTTGTCGAAAAGGGAGAAAAGAAGAAAACACGCACCCATCGCGGCAGGGACAGACACAAGAGACGGTAGCTCGCAGCAGAAGTGCGAAAGTTTGCGCGCAGCAACAGAAGGACCAAACACGCTCGAGAGGCTCCTGATTTCAATCCCGCCAAACCCTAACCCTAACCCTAACCCTAGTCCTAAATCCAGAGCTTCCAGATTACACACGAGTTTCTAGCCTTGCCTCCAATAGATGAATATCATCCATACCTACAATGCATCATCTATCTACCCCCCTTGTGCCTCCATGGATGAACACCAAAATCTGCAAACAGGCTGAATGAATGAATGAATGGCAGCAGTCCTCCTCAAAAGCGTTGATGATCCATCTTGGGGATTCTTTTGTCGTTCTGGATTTGTGGGATGGGAAGATGCAATTTTGAAGTAAAGAGATTTGCTTTCTCTGTTTGCAACTAAGTACTGAATTTGGAACAATCACCCAAAAAAGCAAACTGGGATTTTGCTGAATTTGTGAGAGAAGAAACAAGAGGATTTTGGAAGCAGAGGAAAGAAAGGGTTTCACCGAATCTGAAACTTTTGTACCAAACAAACCACATTCAAAGTGAAATGTGGAGCAACTGGGAACTGGGAAGAAGAATGAAGAGGATTTTACATACATGTGCCCTGTACTGGTTTCTTTTGGTCTCATCATTTGAAAACAAATGAATCCAAAAAACTGATTTGATTGTACCAACAATGACAAACAACATTGAATCTGGAATTCGCACATGACTACAATTGTCCTGTATAAAAAACTACTGCACACATTGCTTGTCCACACATATGGAAAAATGTTATGTAAAATGCAACACACACACACCACTACACACTTCTGGAGTGACGACAAAATTGATATCCCTCATCCTTGCCTCCAAGAACATGTAAGGTTCCGTAGAATGCAGATATATATGTAGAGTGTATACACAATTATGTGCACATTGAAATCCAGGAAAAACTGCTGCCAAAAAAATCTCTGTTGCTGAAGCCTGTGTACTGAGAAAAACAAGGGTGAAAGTGAGATGTCTTTCAATGGGGGTCGTATTGGTAGAGAGGAATATGGTCACCCTTTGACATCTCCTCTGGAGAATTGAGCTGTATGCCGTACATTGATAGGCGATGAGCCATGGTAGGAGGTTGCCCACTGTACACACCGATAGAGTGTCCTGCAGCACCGCCATCATCACACCCGCACCATCTCAAACAAATGAAATTCTAGATCAAGAGGTTCAATTGTAGTGAAGAATGATGATTTTTGTAACCTACTACAGACTGCAGTTTTTTACCAAACATTGTTTTCAGCATCATAATTTAAGAGACAAGTAGAATGCACAATGAGTCATACCAGAAGAGGAGTTGGCAGTGTTGGCATTTGTTGAATGAAGCAGAAATGTACCCGACAGTATTGTCACAAACCCACAAAGCTCAGTTACCATTTCAGATGCACTTTGCTGATACCAGTCCTGCATTGTCCAAATTGCAGCTTAGGCATCTAAACAACTTGATACTACAAGGAAAGAGGACATCCAACATTGAGAGAACAATCCAATTCCATTCAAGTTCTTTTGAAGCTATAATCAACTGATGGAATCCATTCAATAAGTGAAGTTAAGACTGCAGGATGCAATACAGAATGGATGTTCCACCAACCTTGAACATGATAGAACTTGCCACAATTGTGAATGTTGTAAACATGACATAGTATATGGGTGAAACGACTGCTGTATTAAATGTGTCAAGCGCCTACACCAAGCATGTGTTTCATAACCCCTTATGAGATGAGATGAAGTCTTCCATATACACAATAGTCATCAGCACTCTACCCTTTTTGAAGGGTTACTGCCGCCATTTCAAAGGTTCTCTCAATAACCAAAATAAAAGAACATGCTTGGTCAGGTATTTAAAACAAACTAAAAACCAGCCAAACTAGATATTGTAATAGCCTAGATGCAGATTTGGTGATCAGACCACACAAACCATGGATTGATGACCACAGCCACCCATTGAAAGCTGAATTGATGGAATGAACCACTTACTCTGTTCAAGTAATTCATCTGTGTCACAACACATATGCATACCACGAAAGCAAACAAATATGTCTGAGGGTAAATCAACTGATTCTGCCCTTGAAATGTAAGCTTCAACGCAATGCCCAATGCTTTGACACTCATCACCTGTCAGACCACAACATCTAGCCAACCAGGTTTCATTCTATGTTCATAGTAATAGACTGGGATTACCATTGTCTTGTGATCACAGACCTTACAGCAATTTTAGACAAAAAAAACTGGATTAAAGAAAGATTGAATTGTTCTGAAAAATTTGCAAGCAGTACCATGCATATGAGGCAGCAGATAATGAAGTTGGTTCATTTTTAGAATGAGAGAAATTAAGGACAAACATTGAAGGTACCGATAGAGAGCCCATCAAAGAGCAGATGCCAAGGTAGATGAGAATATGAGTGTGGCCATATCGAGGCACATAATAAAAGATGAGTAGCAGCACAGATACTGCCACCACAGTTACATACAATAAGAAGGCTGTTCCAAACCAACCCATCAAATAATCAGAACCTCACCACTGGCACCTCTGGCTGCAAAACATTCAAGATTTATATGCCCCTGACTTTGCTTGGTGAAATCAAACCACACATAGCACAAGAACCTACCAGATTCAGTGGCAAGAAGCCAGACATCCTTAACTGACACAATAGCATGCTCTTGTGGAGCATAAAGCACAATGTTGATGGAACCCACAATACACAGCACACATCCCACAATCCCCAGGACATGAAGCCGCTCCTCAAGAACAAAGTGGGCAAGTGTAGCACTGCAGGTCTTTCCCAAGAGACCCTTTGTTAGATAGCTCTAGATTTCTCTCTACCCATGGTTATTCACAAAAAGGCAACTTCATCAAAGACATCAAGCCATACCTGACTATGATGCTCAATGCACCAAGTGGTGTGACAAGAACAGCTGGAGCAAATGCATAAGCTGCAAAGTTGGCCACCTCACCTACAATCACTGCCATCTCATTTTGCCCATCAGTATGCTCAGAGGATAGATCACCAGATGATCTCATGTCTAGGCTCTAGCAATTTCAAACAAGGATTTATGCCTACAATGTGCTTACTTGTGATCATGCCTGCCCACCATAGTGGCTCGTACAGGTATGTATGCCCGCCAATTCCTGTCAAAGATAATGGATCACAGAATGTCAGATCTGCAGTCTGAAATGACACTGAAATTGCTTTAGAGGGTGGATGTACCTGTTTCAACCCTAGAAGACCTACCACCATGCCATTATGCCAGAGAAGTACATCCTTGTTACTCTCCTCTTTGCCTCTCCTTTCATCAATTGACAGCCATTAGCCTTGGTGATCACTTCTCCTAGAACAAATGAGAGTCATGATGGAGAAAACACACCTGCCCTTACTCCTGAAGCACCTGCACGCTTGAGACCCTTTTTCTTTATGATAAAACTTGCACCAATGAAGAAGCTAGAACTCACAGCCAATGCCACACCCTTATGGTTGTCTGAGTCCATCAGAGGCAGTTGCCCTGCTATGGGAGACTCTCATCATCTACCATCTAAATCCTTCCCCATCATCTCCCTTCCTCTGTTGCTATCCACATATGATCAATCCCCTTCCATGGATGCTTCACACAATGTTTACAGAAACAAACCACCCTTCCCACTGCCCATATCCACACACCTTAGAAACTCATCTCATTGTCAGAATTCGGATTGCCAATTCCCATAGTGCATTATCTCCCAGACACAAATTCATATACTATGTAATTGTCACATGTGATGGCTAGCAAGCCATTAAGTTATCATTTCCAATTTTGGCAAATCCTGCAGGACATACAAAGTCTCCAACACAGAACTCTTCTTCTGCTCTTCTTCTCCTCCATCTTAAGACCAAATTCCTCACAGATTTTGAGGTACCTCAATGACAAATGGTTGCCCCAAAAATTCAACTTAAGAGATCTGCACTGTTCTGACTCCACTGATCTCCACATATATTGGTCCCCCTTCCTACTTATACATAGACATCTGTTTGTAACAACAAACAGGTTACCTGTCAAGTGATATCAGATGGCATTATGCTACAGCTTTTGTCTTAACCTAACAGAAACTCACAACAGCATGGTTGAAAGTTAGCAGTCCCACAAAAGTCCAAGAGTACCACAACAAAGTGCCAAATTGATTTTCAATTTCATCATCCCACATAATAATTTGTTCTCTCCAGCAATTACAGCAATCAAAGCTACAAAAGATTTACCTGACATATCAAAAGTCCTCTTGATTCTGTGGCCTGCACAGATTGGTAGCCTGTGGGAGAGCAAAAGAACATGAGAGAAGAAACATCATCTTCAGTAGAGAGAAACACTAGCTATCTATCTATGTAGAAGCTAATCTTAAAAGACGAATTTTTGATGATACACCCAAAGTAAAATAAAAAGCAAATTTCAATTTTCAGGAAGTTTTGCTCATTTTGGACATTCAATCCAGTAAATTACACAGCTAAAACTTCTGATGAGAAATCTAGCAACAATTAAAATCAAACCAGTAAAATATTGTCTACGTGAGCAATCTCAAGCTGAGAATATCTGGAGCATCCAGCTGCTTTATATGCTCTGTCAATGAAGTACAATATGTTTGTCATGTCCCAATAGCCTGCCTTAAGAAACTGCAGAATAGAATACACAAGACTCAAGCATTATGCTGTTGAATACTTTGCATAAACTAGAACAGCTTTATTGCCAACACAAGCAACAAATTCCAAAAGAGCTGCAGTCCACGTGAGCTCAACGTCAAGAATAGACCTCAGGATAGTTCAAGGCAAATCCAATATCTAAGCCAGTGTGGTCATCAAAAGAAACTATCTCTCTAAAAGAGAATGGAAAATCCAAGCTCGGATGCTCCCAACAACATCCATACTGACAATTATAGCAGCACAAAACAAATCACTTGGAGGCGCTGAAAAATCTGTTGAGTCCAGGCATGATCTCTGGTTTGCAATCTTTCACATACTCTCGCAAGCTGTGATCTTTGTAGCTCTTTCCCTCATTATAGTTCTCCAGAATACCAGCTGCTCGGTCTTCCTTGCTAATTCTGTGAGAGAAATGTGACAAGAAATCAGACAGCAGCAAGTTAGTATGTGTTGTTCAAACTGGCAGGTATAACATGGGAGGTTTTAAACCAATGCAAACAAATATGTTGTCTTTATCAACAATCAGTGCAAAGCAGAAAAGCACTCACTAGACACCAATAAGGATGGATATGATACTGACCTGACATCTGGATTGATTGCAATATTGCGTGCTATAGCAAAACCACAGATGCCAAGAGCTGCTCCCATGGCAGCAAACAAGGGGAAAATCTGTTCCACATACACATAGTCAGCAGGAACATCAAGAAGGTTACAACATGAGTGACTTGGCACCGCAGTATAAGTCCACAGTCTATATATACATCTCAGTGACAGAAAACTTCAGCTCCCTTGCAATAGTTGCTGAAATGCAAGGGTGATAATCTGAGCTCGTCAAGCAATTCCTCAAGCAAAGAGTGCACAAGAAACAACATCCTGAATTTTTCTCCAGCAAGAAAAGAAGTATCCACGCCACTCCCTTGCGCCCCCCAACCCCCGGGTGAAGAAGAGTTCCTCTAACCAAACGAAGAATCCAGATCCGACGAAAAACGAATGAATCCTCGACAAAAGATTTGGGGGGGGGAGAAAGTACAAAAATCCGCCCGAGAGACCGAAGAAAACGCGTATTACACACAGGAAAAAAACAAAGACGATTACTAAGCCACCGTCAGACGACAAACCCTCCCTCCTTTGCTATATCGTGACTGGAAAACTAAAACAAAGCTCCGGGAGCAGCCCAAAAACAAACCAAAAAACAGAAAAAAAAAAAAAACCATCAATCGTAGCGAGAACAGATTCAAGTAGCTTGCCTCAGGCTTGATCCATCGCTTGTTCCATGCTGCCTGCGCCATTGTAAGCAACTGCGAGAAACTCTTCCTCGTCGGTCTTCGTCTTCTTTCCCCGGCAAAGAAGTCCCAAGAGCGCTCTGATCCTTCTCGCCTGTGCGCTTCTCTTTCTCTGAAAGCTGCGAGACAACGCATATTACGCTCGGAATGGGCGAGTCGGCGGATCGCATTTTCTTTTGACGGAAGTCATTACGACGGCGTAACAGGCAGGGGTGAGGGCGGAATTTGGGGGGTATAAAAATAAATACCTGTGATCAGAAAAAA
>Ga0116231_10002594_pt1 | contig 37792 bp, 32 predicted proteins | sample S1TSphgellanicum_2_FD_89695 | JGI IMG/M metagenome (GOLD analysis project Ga0116231, IMG submission 89695) | Host-associated microbial communities from peat moss isolated from Minnesota, USA - S1T2_Fd - Sphagnum magellanicum MG | ecosystem: Host-associated > Plants > Peat moss > Unclassified...
AAACAATCACCAATTTAACATTGGGTGCCACCTAAGATGCCACCTAGATTTTCACTTAACACTGACTTAATGTTAGGTGTGAATGCACTTTAAATAAGGTGCATTCACACCTGATGTTAAGGACTCTGGTGTTAAAGTCCCCTAATACCAAGCTAGTCATTTAGGACCTAAACTTATTTACAACAAAGATTTTAATGTTAAGTTAACATTCACTTAATATTAAACAATCACCCATTTAACATTGGGTGCCACCTAAGATGCCACCTAGATTTTCACTGAACACTGACTTAACATTAGGTGTGAATGCACCTATAAATAGAAGGTTGTTCCAACTGATGTAGTGAAGAAGAAGAAGAAGAAGAAGAAAAGAACCGAACCAAGTGTTTGAACAATAGCTGAAACTAATGAATGTATGAAGACACACCTGGGTTGTTCAAACTGAAGTGACTAAGAAGAAGGAGAAGAAGAAGCAGAAGAAGAAAAAAAGGAAAGTGGCACTGCCCAATTTGCTGCTGCTGTTGAGTGAGCAAGCAAGCAAACAGTTGTAACCGTGAACAGTGGTACTAGGCATCTACTAACCTACAAGCAAAAGAAATACTTTTGGCAACCTGGTTCACTCCCAATGCTGCATGGCACATCTCTAGTCCTACATGCCACAAGGCAAACAACAGTGACACCTGCTTGCAACAGCAACAGCAAATAGAAGCACAAAGGCTGGATGGGACCACAGACCTGATCGATCATTACGCTTGCTTGCTCTCTTGCTTGCTTGGTTACTTTGCCGAGTAATCTTGATGCTTTTGTGTATTTAGGTGGTACTGCAGGGATTGCACTTGTACAATGTTGTTGATCATCATGGAATTTGCACTGCAGTAGTAGCAGCTACTAGCTGTGTTATATAACCCAGCTTTATGGATCAGGAAGAGTGGCTTTTGGTGAAGGTATTTAAAGATGACATGAAGCCTGGCCTTGCAGTAGCAGCAGCAGTATCAAAGTGATCAGTAGCTGCTCCTCATGGATTGGGTGTATCAAGGGCTTTTCGGTGGTAAGAGAGGAAGAGAGTGGAGCAATTCCCAATGCAGAAGACTCATCTACACCATCGCGGCTGTGTGCACTTGGATCCTTTGGAGCTTAAGCTGTAAAAACGACAACAACAACGTAGCTGTAGATGGGTTCTTCACTAGCAGCAGTGCTGTGCTTCAAACTTTTTCTGACGCCAATCTTAGAGCTCTCGGATTGGAAGCCTTAACTGCTTCATCGCCTGAAGAGATCCAGATTCTGTTGAGAAAGGTTCAGAAAGAGATCCAGCATGTCTTGGATTCAAACAAGGAGTTTACAACGTTCGGACCCAGGATCCTCGACTGGGACAAACAGCGTGAAATTGCAAAGGCAAAATTCTCTGCTGCAAACGAAGACAGCGACAAGATCAGTACTAGTACTCCGGCTCATGAGGAGAAGGATGATCAACAGCAGCTGAACTCTTCAACAAAACCTGCAGCTCCTCGCATTCTTCTCGTCACCAGCACCCATCCGCACGCATGTTCCAACACGAAGGGAGATCAGTTGCAATTGTTGGCAATCAAGAACAAATACGACTACTGTCGACTGCACAACATGCAGATCTTCTACAACATGAACAAGATGGATGACGAGATGGTGGGGTGGTGGGTGAAGCTCTTCCTCACCCACATGCTCATGATTCGACACCCGGAGGTGGACTGGATTTGGTGGATGGACAGCGACGCCGTCATCACGGACATGACATTCGAGCTTCCTCTCCACAAGTACCAAAACCACAACTTGGTTATCAGCGGCTGGGAGGATGCGGTTTACGAGAAGAGGAGCTGGATGGGTCTCAATGCCGGCGTTTTCCTGCTCCGCAATTGTCAGTGGTCTCTGGATCTTCTCCATTCATGGGCACCCATGAGCCCCAAGGGCCCAGTGCGAGACGCAATTGGCAAGCTGCTCTCGCTTGCCCTAACTGACAGACCTCCAACCGAGGCTGACGATCAGTCTTCGCTGGTGTACCTGATGCTCACAGACAGGTACAACTCGGATTCTTGCACATAGGACTTACATGATTCTGGAATCTGCAAATGAGTTTTGTTGCAATTCTAGTTTTGTTTTCTGTACTGATGATCCTGATGCAGGTCGAGATGGGGATCCAAGATCTACTTAGAGAATTCCTACTGCTTCCAAGGCTACTGGCTCTACCTGACGGACAAATTCGAAGAGATGATGGAGAAGAACCAGCCGGGTGTGTACGGGGATGAGCGGTGGCCCTTCATCACCCATTTCGTGGGCTGCGAGTTTTGCGAAGGCGGCGTGAACCCCATCTACTCTCCCGGCCAGTGCATCAGGGCCATGGAGCGCGCTTTTCTCTTCGCCGATAACCAAGTGCTTAACCGTTATGGCTTGCGCCACTCCTCCCTCCACACCTTTCGAGTGCAGCAGAAGAAGTCCACAAATTCTACCACCCGATCATTACCACCACCTGAAACTAGGGCGCATCCATCAGGAATTCCTCCTGCTGCTGATGAGTATCATAACACAACTACCCCATCATCTTCTTCTTCACAATGACACAACTGATGACCAGCTGCATGTAAGTCTAATATTATGATCATCAGCAGCTGCATCCACTAGCACATAAGAATTTCCAAGGATCTTGACACCAGAATTCTGAGTCAGTGCACAACGGCAAGTGACCAAGAATTCCATCTCCTTGTAATATACATGATACCTAGAGGATCTCAGAAAGGCATCGGCTCTCCCCCCTCCACACATGCTGTTTACTTCTTCGAGGATCTCAGGTACTACTACTGCTCTTGTCCAATTTGTGCTGCTGCAGCAGCAGCAGCATTATCATCGTCATCATCGTCCCCACCAGGATCTTGCAGACCAGTCGTAATCTACATCATGATTTCCTGTGGCAGAAAATAGTTTCAGCAACTCCTCCCACATGAAATCATTGAAAGCTCTCAAACAGAATTGTATAGTCGTGACACTTTTGTTTTCTTCTCTCTCCCTCCCACATTCTCTTACCCCGCCACCATCATTTACAGTTTGCATGAACTGTACCAAGGGCAGCAGCACCCTGGAACCTCAAGTGGTTGCTCTCTGATCTTCTCCTTCTTCCTCCCAATTCTCCAGTTGAATCCGATTCTTGGATGAGCACTGATCAATTGAACAACATCGTTGTCCCTTTTGAAGCCAGGAAATCTGCAGGTGGTGATCGTGATGATCTCCTCTGCCTTTAGAGTAGTTTATACATGGGCATGACCAATCTCAATGGTGATCAATTTCACCATAACTGCTGGAATTCCATCCAGCATAGATAGATAGAGAGAGAGAAAGATAGAAGTATTATGCAGGTTACAAGCTAGAACAGTCATTTTAAGAAGAAGATCACATGCATGATCTTGTAGAGTTCATGCTTCTTAAAGAGTTGCTATGTTGATATAGGGTTGCTATGATTGAGAAACGTGGCAGTTTGTCATATGCTTTGAGGAATGCTAGTTGCATAACCTGCCACACCTGCTTAAATTGGTACACAGAATTCAAATAATTCAGGTTTCAAAAGATTTCAAAGTCTCCAAATCCAAGATTTAGAATGTAAGCAGCATTCTTTGCAGCAGTAAGTACTTGTGCAATTCATTTCTTTGCAAAAACTGTGTTCCTGCTTTACATAACAACATTGTCATATTCCAAAGATTTGCAGAGATTTCTTGCAACTCATAAGTGGGGAGAGGGGGAGTAGTACAGGTCTTCATTTAAGAAACACTTTTGTGTTTTGCATCTGAACATTGCTTCTCAACATCTCAAAAGAATCTGTCATCAAGATCTATAAAACACAATATTATTGTGTACTGAGTCCTGACATTTGAGACATCCAAGCTGGCAGCCAGACCCAAGGGATTATAGCAAGTCCAAGTCCCTAATTTCTGCACTTTTCCTTGTTCTTGCTGCGTGCATCCTGTACAGGAGAAACAAACAAGCTTGTCAAGAGCCCTCCAAAAATCAAGAGATCAAAGACATTAGGATAGGGACTTTAGGACTGGAGCTTTGTGATCGACAATGTAGATTCAAGCCCATGTGGAGTCCACATTGTTTCCTGGCAGATTTGTACACAGATAGCTTGTCCATATCCTCCACCACAATCATATTCATAGCCCAATTGATGCTTTTGCTGAATATCTGAATCCCAAACAAATGACAGAGCTCACCATGACACTGTAAAAAACCAAGCAGGTGCCACCTTTGCATTTCCTTAGGATCCACTTGGTCTTCTCTTTGCACTTCCAATGTCCTTTGAAACATGTGCTTTGATGCTCTTAGGTAGCATTGAATCCAAAGCTGTAGAAAAACTGCCTGACAAGGTAAAATCAATCAGCATCTTTGAGAGCTTCAATGGATGCAGAACTCCTCTTCTCTATTGAACAGTTCCACACCAAGGCACATGATACATATCCATTACTCATCAATTTGGAGTTCTGCTGGCAAATCCTGACAGAACACACAGGTGAATTTGGAGAACCTACGTACCACCAAAAAAAAAAAATTGCAATTGGACTCCAAATAAAATGTGGTGAGAGCATCATCACAGCCTTGAAGAGAGCTTCATCACAGCTAAGTTGTGACCACATCGGCCTCTGAGTCCGTTTGGAAATTCTTTGAGCAAATTCCACATTCTTTCTCATCTTCGAACATCATCAGATATATGTTTCTCCACACCATGCATGTGTCACACATCATGACTGTCCAATTTCACATCTCAATTCGAAATTTTCCATGAATGAACAAAACACAGTGCTCACTTTTGAAAACTTGGACTGAAATTGGCATTCTATAAACTCCAATTTAGAAGCAGACACTTTAAAATCCAATTCAACTTTATGTATCAAGATCGTGAAAAAAACCTGGCAATGATAGAATAGCAGTGCAAACAAAACCATAGTACATAGCAAGTACACAAGCATCAACCTAGTGAATCCCGTGAATAAAAAATTGAACAAAAGGGGGGGGGGAAGGGAGGGAGGGAGGGGGCAACTATTCAGCAGAACAACATTATGTTCACATGAAAAAGAAAGGAGAGGAAGCAAATTGCAGTAAGATCAGGAGAACTATGGCAAGAACGTAGAAACAAAATATACCTCATCGTGCACAATTGCGTGCGAAATGGAGTCCGTTCAAATCTGCTACGGTCTTGGCTCTGTGCAAATGCATTCCCCCTGCAGCAGTAGCATCAAATCCCTGGAGAATCCTTTGCGATTCTTCTGCCCACTCTTTTTTCCTGAAATCGTTCTCTTCTTCTTCTTCCTTCTGCTTCTCGCTTCGCTTGCTAGCGAGCGAGACTAGCTTGCAACAACACCTCGATCGTCACCTAGGTTTGTCACCTCAGAATCCCAAACATCTCAGTAGTCAACGTCTCGATTTCTCCGCTAATCACTTACACGTCATCAGACATCTGAAGTCCTCAACACCTCGATCATTGGCTTCATGGACTTGACACGTCATCAGACATCTGAGATCAACACCTCGATCTATGCCTTCATAGTCCTGACACGTCATCAGAATCTGAACCCAACACCTCGATCCATGCCTTCATAGTCCTGACACGTCATCAGAATCTGAGCCCAACACCTCTGTCCATGCCTTCATAGTCCTGACACGTCATCAGAATCTGAGCCCAACACCTCTATCCATGCCTTGATACTCCGGACACGTCATTAGACATCTGAGCTCATCACCTCGATCCTCGTCTGACAATCCTGACACGTAATCAGACATCTGAGCTCATCACCTCAATCGTCGTCTCAAAGTCCTAACAAGTCATCTAACATCTCAATCGTCACCTTGATCGTCGTCTCACAGTCATAACGCATCATCTGACATCTCAGTCGTCACCTCGTCTGTCTTTCTTCGTCTTCCTCTCTCCCTCCCTTTCTCTTCCCTCTCTGTCTATCCCGTCTTCGGATTCGGACTCTGCCGCGATTTCGAGAGGGGTATCCAGAGAGAATCGCGTACCTCTTTTTAAGGTTTTGCATGCCTCTGTGTGTGGGAGTTGGTGGCTTCCTGCGAAAATCCGCTTCAATTTGGTCCTGGAATGACTTCGATCGTGTTTCTTTTGCGTCTGAGCATGTGAGTCGTTTCTTGTATTGCGGTGTTCTTCCGAGGAGGGAGCGAGGGGAAGGCAGAGGAGACAGACATCGGAAGAGAAAGAAGAGCTTGATTTCTGTTTCTCTTTGATAAAAATGCACACGAAAGCAAACATTTGATCGCTGAAAATCCTGCTTGATTCCGCCTAGTAATGCCCTAAATGATCATGTTTTTGTTGTCCTCCTTCTGAGGCTTTCGTCTTCTGAGCATTGGAGTTGGACGGAGAGAGGAAGAGCAATTGGGAGAGAGCTGCAGAGCTGCAGAGCTTTGTTTTTTACCATGTCTTTTTTAGCAGTCAAGGTCTCGCCGTCTTCTCTCTGGATCTCTCATAAACCGATAGCTCTAGGTTTACTACACTCTGCACCAGCCGCCACGAGCAGATTGTCATATTGTCACGTCGCGCCCCTGCGTCCCTGCTGCATTCGCTGCAGAGCGCAAGAGGAAGGAGAGACATCGGTGCAGGGGGAAAGCCGGCCAAAGGAGATCAATCCATCATCGTCCTCTTCTTCTTCCTCGGAGACTTATGGGGGATGGTCTTCCGACGAGCCAGATTTCGAGGGAAATTGGAAATCAGGTTCGACTCCCATCTGGAACCCTAAGGAAAAAAGGGAAATACCCAAACCCCTCTGATGATGCGAGATGGTTTGTTTCTCTGGGGAATTCATGATGCACTTGGGGCTGGAGACGAGCTTCTTGCTCCAGGTGAGAGACTGAGTATAGGAAAAAAAAACACAAAACAGAATGGAATTGCCAATGTCATTGAGCAGCATTTCATGTCCTCAAACTATTTTTCAGGATACAATGATGTGCTGCAAGTCTGCAAGAAACCTGGCTCATGTCAGCAGGATCAATTTGCTCTGCATCCTAGAAATTTGTACAAGAAAAAGCAGATGATCTGAAGGAGGGATTGTTGTGGAGGCAGTAGTCCATTTGAACACTTTCATCTTCTCTCGTGTCTCAATTCCACAAGTGGATTTGGGATAGGGTTTGGTGTTCTCTGCAGTATCAATCTTCAGTGCTAACCACAACATCAGGACTGAGTCTTGCAATTGCTTCCCATATGGGAAGCCTCTGTCTCTGACAGAAATTCAGGATGCAGAAGATTTCTACGTAATTTATTGTTTGCCAGAAGATTTTGAGCTGTGGGTTCTTTTGGGGACTCAGGGCAGCTAGTCACTGTCATGCATGATGGAATGTGGTGGGTCTCAAGGTAACCCTCACAAGGGTATGACTGCACTCATTCTTTGTCATGTTCAATTTTAGTTTGACTGAAACCAACATAACAGTTACCCTCAAAGTTTTATTGTGATGTGTTTTTCTGCAATCTCATAGAGATGTCAATCTTCTGTAGGGTGACCATTAGAAAATTGTATGCGCAAGATGTTTCTCTGAATGCATCACTTGACTATGGTGTTTGAGAATCATTTGATTTCCAAAACCTTATCTGGATCTCCTTGGAGCTCTTGACTTCGGTGGAACATAAATGTAGGGTGATGGCCAACTGAGCCTTAAAGAGGTATGCTGGAAGTTAATACCACCACTAGAGTGTGCAGTCATATAAGGTTTTAATCAGAAGAGAGTCTGATGAGGTCAGTGAGGAGTCATGGCAGCTCATCACTACTATTCATCATGAAAGTGATGGTTTTATACTTTTGTGAGTGATACTCATAAGGTTGTGACTGCACTCATTTCTTGTCTTTTTAGCAAGACCAAAACTCAGGAATCTTTACCTTTGAAGTGTTGTTCTGGAGTTTTCCCTGCAATCTCATAGATGGGTTTAGTTCTGAAGAAAAGCTGCATGCTCTTCTGAACTTGCTTTCTGGAAAGAGAGACACATCACATTCTCATACAAAAAGCTCATTCTGTCTGTTGCAGGTCTGTTGAAACTTGGTGCAGGATTGGTATTGGCCCTTGGGTTTTCCCTACTCACCTACAGCATGTTTTCAAAATTCGGTATGTGCTTCTGCCTCGTACATGGACCAAATTTTCCTTCAGCTTGGTAGCTGGAAGATTTTGTTGTGTTGCATCTGTAGTTTGCCGAGAAACACATAGCCTGATTAGGTTAGCTTTGTGCACAATGCATACTCAAAGGGTGGTGGTTTGATGGGATGCAGGAAGAAAGCAAGCAGCTATCCCTCAGATCCCAGTGCAAGAACAGGAAACTTTGTTGATATCATTATCAGAGTCATTAGAGGTTGCCAGCAATAACATGGAAGCTACTGATGAGCCTGTACTTGGAGAGGACTCAAAGATGGAATTCCCAAGACAGAGAGAGGAACTTGAGCTTGAGGCAGAGAAGTTGGAGAAGAAGAGCACCCCAGGTCAGTTCTCTTATCCAAGTGGGATGATGGGGAGTTGACCGCTGATGATCAAGAAACTTTTTAATCCAGAGCCAGTAAGCTAGAATTTACATTCAGAAGCTCTGTTGTTGAGGCTTTAGAGAAAAACATCTCAAGAATGGGACAGAGACATTCCAAAGAAGTTGATAGTAGACTGCTGCTTGTTCCAATGGGCCTATTGTTGCAGCTCCAAACAAGTCCCACTGGTCTTCTTTTGGGAGCTATTAACAACCCTGCTTTTACTCCATTCACCTCTGATATGATTTCCAGAATTGCTGTGCCTCAATTTGTTGAACACAAATATAACCTAGAGGAAGTTCATTGGAACAAGATCATTAATAACTTCCTGAAAGGGTTGAAGGTGCTGCAGTCTACATCTCATGCTCATAGTCATAACACTAGTGAAATGAGGGAATCACTGTCTGATGTGGCAGGAAGTAGGCACTGATGGCTTTGTTTCAATTTCCTGGCAATGGGATGCCACCTGAGGAGGCAAGAGAACTGTAATCTAACTAGTGACTGTATATTAGATGAACCATCCATTGGCACCAGAGTTTCACACAACACCTCTGTTCATATTCCTATTCCCTAACTTCCCTCTGCAGCTACACAATCAAGACATGGAAAAGTCGTGGTGCCTGCCATTGTTGATCAGATGCAAGAGCATGCACTGGAAGCGCTGCAGGCACTCAAGGTTAGTCTCTTCCCCTTCACCATATTATTCACCTCTCCTGTACTGTGAGGATTATGACTGCTCCCAAATTCTGTCTCTATGAAGCATTTTTTTGGGTCTGATATGCAGGTGGTGGATCCAGATGTTGAGGCTGGAGAAATTTGCACTCGACGGGAGTATGCGAGGTGGCTGATTGCAGCAAGCAGTAAACTCACCAGGTACTTGTTTTCTCAATCAAACCACTGAATGCAACGTACTTGTCAGCGTGGTGAATATCCATCTCATACTGTTTGGACCTGCAGGAGCTCTGTGCATAAAGTCTTTCCAGCCATGTACATTGAGAATATCACAGATCTTGCATTCGATGATGTTCCTGTTGAAGACCCAGATTTCCCGTTCATCCAAGGTTGCACAGCAGTTCTTTCTCCTTCCTGTACTTTTTGTGAGATTACTTCAGTAAGGTCTTGTCTCAGAGCAACCTTTTTTGTTTCTTGATTCTTCAGCTTCAGCACTTGAGTTGTTTACCAGGCTGGCTTTGTGTATTTTGAGCCCAAATTCTGCTCTGGCACATTGTTACTGAGGGTAGTGAGTTTGTTGCTGGACAGGCTTGGCAGAAGCAGGTTTGGTATCTAGTAATCTGTCCCTTGGGCAGCATGACAATTATGGGGCCAATTTTTCACCTGACAGGTACTGGGACATCTTTTTCTCTGAATTGTGAGAATTTGCTTCATCAATCAATTGGTAGATTCAATTGGCATCAACTGCAGGCTCCATGAGTAAGAGAATTAAATCTTCACATGTGCCTTCTGTCATGACCACTTGATCAGCCATATAAAAGTGACACTGATAGTTGCATAATTGGTTGCAGCCCGCTATCCAGACAGGATCTGGTGAGCTGGAAGTTGGCTCTTGAATGCCGCCAGCTGCCACTCATCACTAAGGAGGTGAAAAGAGATTTATCATTGCACACAGTCTACATCTTTTCAACAGAGCATTAGCTGAGAAGCCCTTGACCATCAGTGACCATTACTTCGTATGAACAGTTTCCATTATTCCTCACATGTTTTGTGGTCACCAGATTGATTTGAGTCCTGAAAGTTTTGAAAGTTTCTGCAGGCATTGCAGGAAATTTCTGGATTTGCAGATGTTGACCGAATTCATGAGGATGCATGGCCAGCACTGATGGCTGATCTGACTTCAAAAGGGCCTTCTATTATTGCATCTGCCTTCGGTAAGAGCTGTTGCACCTGGAATTTACTCATAAAGCATGCATGAATCTACCTATAACCCTAATGAGTTTCTGGTATATTTCTCCTAGTTCCTTCACCTGGTGCTATCCAGAAGTAGAAGAGATAGGGGAACATGGGACCAAATAGGGTTCACCGGGATTTCTGGGTGGAAGCAGAACCCACTCAACTACAAACCTCAGCATGCATTCTGGACAAGAAAGGGGCAACATGTGGATTACAATTGACCTCAAACTCCTTACTAGATTCATTACTACAGCTGCTAAAAACAAGATGAAAAAGAATAGGAAATCAAGTGGCAACTTTGAATTCCAGGGGACTAGGCAAGCGGCACAATACTGTCCATGGCACAAATAGTTGGTATTGTTGAAACCTTGAACATGCACTGACTCGGGTGCATCTGATGTTGTCATTCTGATGATGGGTGAAAATGCACTGTGACAGGTTTTACAAGAAGGTTTCAACCTGAAAAGCCAACTACTGTAGGTCAAGCTGCCATAGCTCTCGCATCTGGGGAGGCTGCAGAGCTCTTGTCAGAGGACCTTGCCCGACTTGAAGCCGAGTCAATGGCAGAAGAGGCAGTCCGTGCTGATATTGCCATGGAAGTTCAAGCGCAAAAAGAATTCAATCAGCATCACCAGGAGGAATTGCTATCAGAAAAGGCAAAAAGAGAGCAGGTGGAAGCACAAATTGAAGGAGTTAGGGCACAGCTTGAAAATTTGATATCTGAAAGGGAGGAGGAGAAGTCTTCAATCCTTAAGGATCAGGCAACCATAGATGCTGAGAAAAAACTTCTCTATGCCTTACGGAATGAGGTTGATGCACAGCTGCAAGCACTGTCTACTCTGCAGGTTGAAGTTGCCACTGAAAAGGAGAGACTTGAAAATTTGCGTGCCTTCCGTGAGGAGGAATTGGAATTAATTGCTAATTTCAAGGCTGAACTTGAAGTTGAGAGGAATGCTCTTTCACTTGTCAGGTACCCCTCTTCTGTCAAAACGTACACACTAAAGATGCAAGAATCACTGAGTTCACAAATGATGTCACAAAATTTTGACCTCTGCATCACTTTCTTACAGGGCTGGCAAACACCTACAATCTATTAGGAACTCTTTTATGCAGCTTAACATGTCTACTGTATAAAACATTGCAGTAGCCCCCAAAACAGTAACAGGTTCAGCAGTGGCATGCTCATTGTTAAGTAGACCCTGTGGTGTCTGTCAAACACTTAAAAATGCCCTCAACAGACGATTACAGTTTTCCAACTCAACCAATTAGGAGACAGCTTTAGATGCTGAACTTCAAACTTGTGGATTCTCTTTGACTGTAACCTTCTTGGTTGGAAGGTCATGGGCGGAGGATGAGGCCAAACAGGCACGTGCAGAGGGGAAACTTCTGGAAGAAGTCAGGAAACGGTGGGAGGAAGAAAATGGTCGGATTGAAGTGTACAAATCTGGCAAAGAGTGGGGTTTAAGATATGTGAAAATGAAGTTGAAGGATATTATGCAGTGGCTAGATACTGCATTGCCGGGTGAGGCTTTCAAAACCCATGTTAATGACAAGATTGTCAGGTCATGGCAGGCTACTAGTGGTTTGTTGCCTGGTCTACTTCAGAAGATGGCCTATCTCTTGCAGGAGCTTGGTAGAAAGGCCCACTATTTTCAGCAAGATCTCATATCAGGTGCAAGCCAAACAGCACAAGAGTTGCAGATAGCATTGGGTAGAAGATCCCAGGATGTCAAAATAGCTGTTGATCAAGGCACTGAGGAAGCAAAAGCTGCAGTAGCTGGAATGTCGTCAGCTGTTGTGGAAAGGTCACGGAGGTTTGCAGAGAACTGCAAGGAGGAAGCTGCAAAATTAGTGCATCGGTTCAAGAGTGAGTAATGCAACAGGAGGTGACAAGAAAAGGTGGGCATTTTCAAAATTCAGTTTTCATTCTCTTACCACTCTGCTACCTTTTGCATTCAATTTTTTCACATCTTACAAGGCTAGTTCTCTATATGTTTGACTGTTAAGGTTGGTGTGGCTTTGGAAAACAAAATTGGTGGTTGGATGTAAAGAACCCAGCAACCTCTGCTGTCTGCCATTAGTAGGTGATATCTTTCTTTCAATGAGTCCTTAGCTCTCTGCAGTCTGTTTGCAGTATTTCTATGCAAATTTCAGTTACACATATACTAAACGTCATCCTCTGCTGCTTCCAATTTGTAGGAAACTTCACTGCAAATGTCATGAGACCTTTTCCATGTAAGATCCTAAATGCATGGCCATACAGATGTGGTGACCACAGGTACCAGGAGCACCATTTGAGATGCATTATGTACAATGGAAGTGGAATGAGGATAGAGCATATGGTTTTAGCCTCAAGTACAGTGTCTGACTTTGACAGGAAGTGGATCAGTTGAGAAATTACCAGTGTGAAGCCAACAAATCATAAAGTTTGCCCCCTTTTTGCTCATAGTCAAACAAAGAGGATTCCGATTGGCTCACTTCTGCCTGTTATCCCCCCTTATCAAACATCCATAGTGTGTTTCTGCAAGTGGGTCAAAAGTTCACTTGATAGTCTGCATGTTCATGAAGAAGAACCAACCACCAAGCCAACTGGTAAACCAACATCCAATTGTCCTCAATAAGCTGGGGGGTTCAAGCTCTGGATTTCCTTGCATGCTAGATGGTAACCTCGTGGCCAAAAGTGGGCGAGAGTAGGTGAACATACTTTGATTCTGCACATACAAGTTTTTTGAGGATCTGCTGGAAACAGTCTCTTGCTGTTCCAAAGATGAAAGTACAGCTTTCATAAAGGTAACCGAGGGAGGGATACCTTGAGTGTCCTTCACCAAGTGAGCAGAGATTGAGAAGGGCAAGATAGTATTGTTCAAAGTTGTCTGTGTCTATATCATGTATTGGTTTCAATGTATTTGTCATGGATTTCACATCTATGACCATAAATACCAATGCACTTCAGTTTTGGGAGGTATACACAACACACATGTGAACACATGTGGTATGTTGTGTTTGCCAGATCTTTCTCCTTTTTTAAGATTGACCAGTTGGAACTCTTTGTTCATCAGGTCTTTATTCTCTTTCTCAAGAATGAACCTGTTTGAACTTTGTATCCATTGGTTTGTTCCTCTCTTCTTAAGATTGACCTGTTGCAACTTACTGTGATTCTGCCTTTGTGATCTGAAGTAATGAGATGACAATGTCTAATTTAGATCAAAGATACACTGACACTGTTCTAACAAAATGCAATACACAACTTGTGAAGAAACACTAGTAACTTAACTTGAAGTGTTACAATTGTCAGTTGTCGGAAACTTTTGCACACATGAAACAGATTCAAATCTCTACTATTGCCCCTGCAAGTATTTGTCAAAGAATGCAATCAGCGTTTGATTGACAGATATCCTGCAGACGATTGATTCCAATGTGCCAAATTTGAAGTCAGTGATTGTGATCCTACAATTGGTGTGCACAAGAATCTACAGCTAACAGATATACATACACCTGAAAGGTGTAGGGAGCACAGCAGCGAAACCTGTCCTTATTGCAATTAGCACAGGTATGCAGCAAACAGGTTTGTAGAGCATGCCGGCAAAACATGGTCTAATTGCAAGTTGTCAATCACAAAACCCAGAGATGATGACAATGTATATCACACATAGAAATGCTCAGGGTGACTTGTCAGGGAGTTGCTGACAAAGCCCAGGATTTCCTTTTATTTCTTTTTCTTTCCTGCCTTCAGAGACCGGCCATTTGACTTGGTGCTAGGGGAAACATTTGCTGGTAGTGCTAAAACGGTGCCATCCCGAATCTCAGCTCCACCTGTCGTCGTCTCTAGAGCTCTCTGTGCTTCAATGAACACCATGAGGTCCCTCACCTGTTTGCATTTGACAGTTGACACAACCAAATGTGAGGCCTGATTATGTATTTGGAAGTCATTTCTTGTGGAGTACCTTTCTTGCAAAGTAGCTTAGCCTTTTTAGAAGGCTTCCTAAACAGTTTTATCAAACACCTCATTTAAGAAGAGCTGGCATAACTATTAGCATCACTTTCTTGAGTCACTCAAAACAGGTAAAAATCCTTGGCAGTCAGTACTGTTCTAGTGTCAAAAACACTCCGTATCTTTGAACGGCATTGCTTCATCAACACCATCATCATGCAACCACTAGTGAGAACTGCAAAGTTAGCTGCTATTAGGGACTTTACCTGATCTTCCAAGTCAGCAATTCGAGCATCACGCTCCTTGGTTTCTTTTTGCTCTCTGCAAACACCAAAGATCAGAGGGCTATTGAGCTGTAGATCTTGTTTGGTAATTCTTTCAAGAATAGACAGGTGAAAAAAAGTTAGAAACATACCTCTCCTCGACTTCTTTGATCCGCTGCTGATAGAGTTTCTGGTTGTCAGTGAGAGATTTGTTCAACTGCCCAAACCCACCATAGTATGAGGGGCAAGCTTTGAAAGACACAATTGTGAAAACTGGTTGGACTGAATCTGCCAGCTCTTATTAATATCACATCATTTACTTGAATCTAGTTTCATAAGAAGAAACAACCTATACAGATTAATCTGTATAGTGCACCACTTTAAACTCTCAAACATTTAGAGTTTAGATAGCTCAAGGGGCAGACTTGGCCATCACACGAGTGAGACTGTGAAGCACATGTAGGCTCAATCATAGTCAAATATGATCAGCAAAGAAAAAACATTTGTTGAAATCAAAAGATTGGCAACAAATTGTCCACAAGGGTTGAAATACAGGATGAAGTACAGGCCAGAAAGTGGAATAGGAAAGTACAAAAGGATGAAATCCTGCCACAAGTACCTCTTTTAGATCCCTGTTCTCCATCTCCACCTTTTCACATCTGGCTTGAAGCTTGCGCATCTTATGGTTAAGTACACCCTCAACAGCATGTTGGATAGCAGCCTCCCTATCCTCCTCCATCTCTGCCAGTCTTCCCTCATAATACTGCATAGCCTTCTGTCAGCAATCCATTCTGAAAATCCCCTAACTTAGTACAGCAGTATTAGCACCAAGCACTCCCCTTGTACCCCATCCAGAACTCAAAATCATCAGTTCCAACCTGGCATTTGGTGAACTCAGAGACAAAGTACCAGAAGTAGAAAGCTACAGTGCAGAGCATATACTCTACATAAGATCCCAGGGAATTGGAGGAATTCACATTCATGGCCAAAGAAGAGGTACCCTAGTACCCTAGTACATAGCAGCATACAACATATTTGGAATTCAGTCCTAGACCTTTAAGGTCGGGATCAGAACATGTTAGCCCTCTTTAATGCTGCAATCATGCACATGCAAGAGAAAGAAATTTTAATTGAGTCAGTAAAGACCAGTGGTAATACCTTTCTCTGGCTTTCTAATTGGGTGGTCAAGAGATGATCATACTCATCCTTAATCTGCCCACACCCACCATAAAAATCAAATGTTCCTCTCAGTGGCAAAACAATTCAGTCTATTGATCTGAACTCTGTTATCATACAACCATTCAAAGCCCCCAAAAAGGCTTCTCATTGAAAGTCCTCTCCCCCCTCTCTCCAGACTCAGCATCACATCCTTGGCCATGGCACCCAAAGTCCCATGAGAGAATCTCTGAACCTAAACCATGACAGAGTTTCAAAAAAACTCACTGCATCCAATTTACTGCTGTATATAGCAGCATCCATGTCTTCACGTTGGTTTTGGGCTTCACAGCTGCTGCAGTCATCACTGCCATCACGGCAAGGAGCAGGGAGTTCTACAAGCTTGCCATCTGTCTTTGACTGAATGAGACGGTGCACATAGCCATCACCAACATAGTCCCAGACTCGCTGGGTCTCCAGATCCAGTGAGTAACAGTGTTGGCTCTCTTTCCAGTGGTTCACTGCATGCCCCTCCTTATACCTGATGTCATGGCAAAAACTCAGTTCTAAGCTCCTCAAAGCAGTCACTCCCAGTTCTGGAAACCAACAACCAGAAGGAGCAAAACCTTGAAATCAGAAGTATGTAATTCATCACAAAATTTGGAAGAGCATAGAGTACTTCTGTGAGTTTCAGACTCAAGACTCCTTCCTTTTTTGGTTCAATTGTTTGCAAACTCACCGACCACAGCCCACAAACCCACAGATGACACATATCCACAAATTCTCTGAAGTACCGCACACTGAACATGTGGACTTCTCAGATTGCTGTTGGCAGTACCGACACACCTGTACTCACACAACAAAGACAAGGAATTAGATTGGCCAACCCTTGAGTAGAGTGAAAATATTCAACCTAGTTTACCGGGAGCAGCAAACAACAAACATCAGCTAGGTGAAGCCTGGGGACCCAAACAGAGACCTCTACAAAAATGCAGCTTTTTGAACACATGGTTGAAGAACCATCACTTAGGCTCAGAAACGAACAGGAACCTAGTTTATGTAAGTATGAAGGTCAAAAACAGTGGATCTTGTGCATATGCTGCAAGAAAGCAGAACAACTGTTCTGGTGGGAAATAACTACAAATAATATTTCTAGATCAGAGCTTATCCAGAATATTCAGAAATGCTTGCTTGGGCAAAGAAAAAGAACTCACTGGACAGGATGAATCCGTCCACTTGGAAATACAGTAACTGTGGAAAGAATGATTGCAGACAGTGGTCAAAATTCCACTTATGTGCTGGTCCAGCCTCTCTGCCATACTCATTCAGAGTCTAATTAGTACACAGCAAAGCCAAGGAATGTGTAAAACCTGAAATACACTCTAAAAGCAAGCAGACAAATGGAAGCATGTGAGCTCAAGGTTGGACACAATCAACAGAACTCATTGAGTCTTTGCAAGCTTTAGGATAAACCAAGAGTCATCACCTCTGCAGTCACATCTATCTCCATCAGAGAAGGAGCAATCTTGTCAACTAAGAAGCAGTAGGCCTATCTCGGGAAACAGAGCTAAAACTATAACAATCTCACCAACAAACAACATAATGTGGTCATTCCATTACAAAGCAACAATCAGTAGTTGAAGAAACATGGGCACCAGTGTGGTTTACCAAGACAGACAGGACACGTAGGCAGCTCTGTAAGGCCTGAGGGTGGGATTGATGCTTGCTCTCCTGACTCAGTATACTGAACATCTGCTGTAAATACTACATGACACACCTCTGCCTGCAAACTCAATTGGACAAGAGTTTAGCTTAGAAAAAAAATACCAACTGGACATCGATATGCAAGGCCAACAACAACAATAGCAACAGCATTTAAGCAAACAAATGAAAGTGGTAACAGTGGTTTTAGTAACTCCTACTACATCCCATCAGAAAAAAAAAGCACATACTGCTTGGCACTCAAAGACAGATGTGCCTCAGGACTCCTCAGCAAAAGCTTCTCAAATAAACTCTGGTTCACTGACTTTTGCAATAGCCACCTAAAATAACCTCAATGCACCAGTTGAAAGCAAGGGGCAAGAAAATTGAATGAACAAACCTCCATGGAAGAAAAGGGCTTTAGATTATAGTGGCGGTAGAAGTCATCTGCTAGACCTTGTGAGTCAAATTTCATGAGCACACTATATCTGTCAGTGACACCATCATTCCTGAAACAAAATGCACACACAAAATTTGAGATAAAATTCCTCCCCATCCCTCTCATAGTTCCTTGTGGATCATGCAGCTCAGGTTCTCTGGCCAGCTACACAAGTTGCATCTGCCCAACAAACTTTCGAGTTTATGAAAAATGAGACATACATGAATTTTGACAACGACCCACTCTAGTTTTTTAAAATACTATGGCTATCATTATGTTATGAGATGGTGCAACAAACCATACCTAACAAACCGCATCTCCTTGATGTTCTCTATGAAGGCTCCTGTAAACTGACAGAAATCAGCACCTGTCATATGGTTGGGAACAGCCAGCACACATAACTGCTCACTCCGACCCACCTGCAAAAGCAATTGTGTGTTATGTATCTTGAGCACTGTCCATGTATGTATGACAAGGCAGCACAGGCAAGGGCTGACAAACAACCCAAAAAAAGCAGCCAAAAGATTAAAGAGGAGAAAAACATCTTAGGACTATATACAAGAGAGAAAAGCACACTATCCACAGACCTTAGGAAGCCAACCACAATAAAATCTCGAGTAAAATTCTCAAGTGACCCAACAGACAAAAAACTGAGTAAGCAGTTACACAAGAAGCTGCTTGCTGCATGACAACTACCTTCAGCAAAACTACCTATAGCACATGGCCATGCACCTTAACAGCAAGATATACTAGAAATTCTGCTCAAGTCACAAACATAGATACACTTAAGAACCACATGACAACAACTGAGACAACAGCCATGATGCTCCTGAATTGAGGTATGAAGAGCTTGGCATCAGGTACAGGTTGCTCAAATTGTACTGCTGTTGATGCAGCAGCCATTAGCAACTGATAAATTGCAAATGGAGACAGTAGCCCAGTGCTACATCAAAAGACCACAGATAATGATCTCTTCGATGTCCTCCAGGTTTCCATGGCTACTAGGTGTGTGACCTTTCAAAAGGAGTCAATCATGCATGCAAGATGAAGAGAGTGAAATCTATCTATGATGTTTTGGAACACATTGCTTCATTCTTTGCAATGTCAAACACAAGCATAAAGATGTGCCGATGAGATTGTAGTGAAATCTCCACAACAACACTTTGAAATGTAACACCATAATGAATGCAATGATAACCCTATGTCAAACACATGCATGCAGAATATAATTCCACACAGTTTGTGCATATTCATACATGCCTAGAGCTTCCTAGCAGCACTGAGAACAGGAATCAAGTCGCCAAAAACTTGCTTCAAGAACTCTTAAGAACCCTAACTTCAGAGGACTGATTGAATCACTGACATTAATTCTATTTTAATTCACTACTGTGTCCCCATATTCTCCACACTTTCCAAGTTAGATTCATGCGAACTTTTGAGACATTCTGCCAGATGGCCAAGGACGAGCACAAACCCTAGGATTGTTGCCATGAGAGAGAATAGGAAGCGATAGAGTGCAGTGCAGTGCAGTGCAGTTTTTAAAATTCTTACCGGGAGGTGCTCCAAGGAACCAGGGTCCACAGACGTATCTCGGAAGAGATGCATAACCCCGCGAGTGGCTTCCACACGCGGATTCCCTGACGAGAATTTGATGATTCGTGTGCCATCACAACCACCGTCAGCAGCAGCAGCGGCAGCGGCATCTCCTGTCTCTACTGCTGTTCCTGATATCCCCACTGCTGTTGCTTCTTTATCTTCTTCTGCTTCTTCATCAGCAACGTGAGCATCACCGTTGCTTCCATCTTCTTCCTGAATCTCCTCCGACGACGACGACTTTACAACATTTCTAAGCATCGCATCTATCGTTTGCTCCGACTGCTCAATTGCATGCACTTTAACAGTGAACATCTATCTCTGTTTTTTTTTTTTTTTTTCTGGTTTTGAAACCCTAACCCTACTACTTCGTCCTCCTCGTTTCGTTCTTCCTCCTCTTCCTTCCTCGTCCTCTTCCCTTTTTTGTTTTCAGATTCTCATCTCCGAATAAAACAGCGAGAGCAATTTCACAACACCAACGCTGTTTACGCTCTCTCTCTCAAAGATTGTTTGTTGCAAACACGACTACTTACTCCGTCCTCGTACTCATCCTCTTCCCTCGTCCTCTTCCTTGTTTTCAGATTCTGAATCTCCGTATAAAACAGCAAAAAATATTTCACAAAAGCGCGATGTGCTCTGTCCGACTACTTACTCCGTCCTCGTACTCGTACTCGTCCTCTTCCCTCGTCCCCTTCCTTGTTTTCAGATTCTGAATCTCTGTACAGAACAGCAAAAACTATTTCACAAAAGCGCGATGTACTCTCTCTCTCTCTCTCTCAACAGCAGCCAGCAACTCTTCAAATCTATTTCTCAGGAATATGTTTATTGAACGATTTGCTAGTGTTTTCTCCTTGATGATTTCAGCTTGAGTTTTCCTTCGCTTGAAGTTTCCGGCTTGGTGGGACGTGGAGGTCGGTTGCGCAAGAAACGAAAATGTTTGTCAAGCTCTGGTTTTATAGCCGTGTAGGCCAGCTCTTGCCTGCAAGCGCGCGGTTTGGGGCTCGAACCCTACGAGGTACAGAACCCCAAACGACCCAATCAATCCTGTCGGTGAGCGACGATTCTCGTCGAATTTACATTCGTCCGTTCGTCAACAACCGGAATAGAACGAACGATGACTAGATACAGGATCGATGGTTCGTGATTGCCCAATAGAATGATGATAAAATAGACGGTTGAGATTGATTAGATAACTGACTGTTGTGAGAATCTTGACGGCCTAATTGGCTATCAAGCAGCCTTTTTCTTTTTTTTCTTTTTTTTTTCTTTTTTTAAAAAAATTTTATTTAATAATATTTTTTTATCTCATTTTATTTTAAAGTTTATTTATTTGAAGGTTTCTGAAATCTTGAAGGGCTAGTTCTCAATAAATTTATAAAAAAAAAAATTTGATGCATCAATGGCGATTTTGAAAATGTCAAAGAATGGAGCCTTTAGCGAATGTACAAAAAAATTGGTTAATGTAATAATCAATTTAATTATAATATAGGGTATATAATCACCTGAAATAATGGATTATAATTAATATAGGGTGGCTTTAATATGTATATATTAAAAATTTAAATTCCAATGATGTAGGAACTAGTTAATATGAGGTTCTTTGCAAAAAGTTTTGTATGTCACTTCTACACAACCATTTTGTTCATATGGTTGTCCCCAAACCATTCCAAAGACAATTTAAAAATAACTACCTCGTTTTCAAGCCTAACTATTTCATAACTATTTCTTTTATAATTATTTCATAACTATTTCCTTTATAATTATTTCATAACTTTTTTTTTTATAACTACCTCTTTTTCCTATTAATTTTCATAATAACTATCTCTCACCTTTCCTAATAACTACCTCTATTTTATAATTATCTCACTCCTTTTTCCTATCCACCAACATGGATATAATTAGTTGTGTTTGCCCCCTATACATGTTTGGTAAAACCTAAAATCATACATGCATGTCTACTATCTTAGGGCAATAATAATTTTTTGTAACTTAAAAGGCTAGAACAATATAAACAAATTAATCAATTAAAAATTAATTTCATTATGATTTTTGTTATTAAATCTTCATCAAAGCCTTATTGAAGTTCTTTAAATAACATTTATTAAAAAAAATTATATTTCAAAAATATATATATTATAATTCACATGTTTTATTTTAATCAATTTTTTAATAATTTCATTTTAATAAGATTTAAAAGAATTGAAACTAATTATTTGTATGTTATCAAACAATTTTCATTTTAAAAATTAGTCATATGAATTTTTTTTACATTTCATAGTGACATGAAACCTCATGATACAAAAAGGCAAGTGAAAACCCAAAAATTAATAATGATATAGAAACATGATTAAATAAATTAATCAACATTCATATTTTTTTTAAATACCCAACAAGCAAATGGGTAGACTTCAAAACAACCCATCAATTGGATGGGTGCACCCAAGATCTACACATGCATGTCCATTAGCTTGGGGCAATAAAAAAAACAAATTAACATGTGTTTTGTCATGTCCATGAAATGCATATTAATTTTAGTTAAATTTGACATTGACATAATATATGAAAACATAAAAAAAATTTAAAATAGTTGATCATCATTGTTAGTGCACAACAACTTAAAGCTCAAATAATAATAGGGTGATAAAAAATAGGTTGGACAATTATCTAATATCACCCCTAAAAATGGTCGTTTGATGTGCATAGATCCCAAACTTTACACTAAGTGTCTCCTTGGGCTAAAGATTTTTAGACATGAAGTTCAAGGTGTTGTTCATTGCTAAACAATAGATTGTTCTTTCATAAGAAAAGTTAGGACAACAACTAACAAGCACATACATATAGACATAAACAATGAACACATGCATTGGTGCATGCCATGCTTACACATTTACATGGTCTCAATTGATTTAATGTTTTCATATGTCAGTAGATGTTTAATAAAGGTTATAGTTGGTTTTTAATGCTTTGAAATGCATAAAGGGTATAATTCATCCATGAGTGTATTAGTCTTTTATTGTCATTAATGATACATTTAGTGGGTTTGGGTGCAAGGACTTTAACCATTAGGTCTTTTATGTCTTTGTTATATTTTTAGTAAATATAAACAAGTTTGAATTGATTTTAATCAAAATTAGAAGCCAACAACAAGGTTTAATTTCTATTATATTTTTCAATTTGTTACAAATTTGGCTTATTGAGTAAGCCCGATGTTAATCAATAATTGGAGGAAGAAGAAAACAAATTATGGAAATTGTAAATGTACAATCCATAGGAATTGGTTTCTAATTAGCAAGCAAAAGTGTAATGCAAACTCCAAAACCTTAATAGATTTGATATAATAGTCTTTACCAATAGTATTAATTATTTGACAAATATGTAAGATGTTCCATTAATAGACTTATACATTAATTACATGTTCATAAAATTTTAAGAAGAAGAAATAAAATTATTTTGCCTCCTAAATCTTAATGTAACATGGATTTATAAGTGCAAGAACAAAAGGATGTGAAAAATGGCGTGAACAACATATTTCATTTTATGATCTAAAGGGAATTGATTGATTGGATTGTGCAACCATTGACAATGACCTTCAACAAGAACCCAAAACTACACAAAAATCAAGACTTCATTGTTTTCGCATCTAACTTCATAGAAGGTTTCAAGTTCATCAGCAATGGTGGGCTTTTCCAACAAAATCATTTACGTATCAATATTGGGAAATAATCAACAATGCCATACACAAAGACACCCAAATTCTAATCAAGGAAACAAATTCCATTCAACTAGTTCTTCTTCAATGTAAGGCCATTGTATCAAATTCAAATCTAGTGATGTTTTGCGAAGTTACTCATCATTCAATTGTGCAACCTAAGGCCCTTGGGATGTTAAAACATTGTTTGTGCCATTTAATTTAATTAAGTAACTTGCTTCAAACAATGTCAAGTTACAAGTGATCTTATGTAGCACACGAAGTGAACTTAATTTATTTTAACAAATTTATAGTTAAGGTGACATGCAACATGAATGATTGTAGTGCAATCAAATCAAATGGTGTTCCAATTTCAACAAAATCCTAAAATCTATTATTGGATCATGGTGATAAGGAAAATCTTGTGATTAGGAGGCCTACCTTTTAACTTTGCTATTTGCATATATGTATTAAATAAATAAATAATACACCTTGAATTAAAGGTGTTCAATAAAGGCCCTTAAGTTAGTTTAGTACAAAAATTATTAGGTTTTTACTTGGATAAATTGTTATAAGGGCTAACTACCTTTGGATGAGTTAGAATGAAAAATGTGACTTGTGTGAGATGATCTTAACCTTCAAAGTATCAAAGGTGGAAATCAAGCATAAAAGGATCAAAATTGCATAGAACACATATTTATGCAAAATCTTAACCCCTTTGGATATGATTAACAAGAGTTGTGAACTATTGAATGGTGATTAAAATACAACATGATCTCATTTAGTTTAAACATTAGTATTTACAAAATCCATCATTGGATCCTAGTGCATTTTTATTATCATTTGGTGAACAAAAACTTTTAAAACTATTGAAAATATGAATTTCATTGGAGTTAGGATTAAGGACCAATATGTGCTTGGGATGAAAATGTTTGTTGCCTTGTCTAATGACATAAGTACACCAACTTTGAAATAGTAATTTTCAATGGTTTTTGCAAGGATCACATCTTTTTTTCCCAAAGTAAAGCCACATGGAACTAGTGTTCCAATGAGCCTAAGATGGTTGAATTTTATATGAATTGATGATGGCCATTTTAAGGGAAGTGGATCTATTACCTATAATTCCAAGAAAGAAAATTGTGATTTTTGTTGGGAATGTTGATTTAGTTGCCCAATTAAATCATAATTAGGGGGTGGCTATCACATGTGCACAAATTTAAGGTGCAAGTGTGTGGTTTAGGGGCATGGGTGTGAGGCTTGGGGTGCAAAGTTCATTATACACCCCCAAAAAATCAAATTTATTGAGCACATTTATTATTCAAACCACAAGTTGCCTTACATGTATAACACCCATGCTGACAAAGCAATGACATGGTGCCTATGTGGCATCTACATGGTGCTTATGTGGCACCTACATGGTGTTTACATGGTGCCTAGATGTGGCACTAGTTGATAATTATATCCCCTTTTTGCTTTGACTAGTGATATTCAAATGTGTAAAAGAATCATAGTAAAAGGCCATCATGAATGTCATGATTGGATTCAAAGCCAATTATGTGCCTATTGCATGCCTTGGTAGTAAGATATAAAACAAAACCTTGAAATTATAATAACAACAATTAATTGTGGAATTGCAAGAAAAATCCTTTAGGATTTACTCTCCAATCAAAGTTTATTGCATGTGTTCACATGTGGTCAGAGATAGATCCAAAATTTGGCCATTGGGGGGAGAACAAGCCTTTATGAGCTACTACATCATGACCAAGCTCTTTTCCTTTTCACCTCTCCAAGGTTTTCCTAATGGTTTGAAAGACATAACTTTTGTGGATGTTGTGTATGGATTTAGATTCTAAATGTTTTCAAAGGATATAAATAGTTTGTGTGTCAATATTATAGGCATGTGTGTATTATAAATCATATAAGGTTTATGGTGTACTAGATCAAAATGTAAGCTAACTAGGTCAAAATGTTTTTAATTAATTAGACAAACCATTGTTACACATCTAGCATGCCACATAACCATATTAAAAGTCATGTTAATCACAAGGCATTTGGCACCCACATAAGCCAAGATTTATATAACTTAGTCATATTAGACATGTTAATTACTATCCATGTCAACCACATAAGTAAATAAATTAGTCACAATAATCATGCCATTTGGCACCCACATCAACAAAAATATCAAACAATTTAGTCAAAAAGGTCATGCTATTTGGCACCCACAACAATAGAAATATTAAACAACTTAGTCATTCGTCAACTAACTATGCAATAATAACAATCACAATGGACTACTATATGTCAATTATAATACTAGTCACTTCAATCATCACAGACAAACATGTTGGATCGAAGTAGGCACTCAAGTAACATGGATTCAATAAAACTTTTGGTGTAAACAACTAGTCCAAACTAATTGAGACCAAAATTGTCCATGTTTTATATGATTGAAAATTCAATTGTATAAATGAACATATAAGCCTAGATATGTAGTAATGCCTAGACCAACTCCTAACATTTTAAAGATGGAAAATTAGACACTTTTCAAACTAGTAGGGTTGATTAAAAACCTTAAAATCTTGATTCACAATATTTCATACATTGTTACTTTCATTGTTATGAAAAAAAATGTTTTGGATGTTAGCTACTCCATGTTGCTTGGTCATTTGTTTGGTCAATAACAACACCAAACAACCATAAATCTTTTGCTATGATTTTGGTGATGGTGTTACTAATGTGGAATAGGCTATCCTTTTAAAAGTAGAATTGGATTTGTTCACAATTGGGACAATTACCCTACCATTATTGAAAACCTTGGTGGCCAATGTCACCAATTTGGATTCTGGTAATGAAGACCTCATGTTTGATTTCCTCACATGCCCTTGGTGATATTTTGATAGATACAATTTTTGTTATGATAAAATTATAACACTTGAAGATTGTTAGATGGACATTACTAAAAAAGATACAAATTTGGAGCTTGAATCTAGGAATTGCAAAAGAGCCACACATGGTCAAAATCAAAGCAGACTTGGGTTTTTAAACAACTCAACATGTAGAAAACTTGTTTAGGGAATACAAGGATATTATTGCATGGACCTATAAGGATTTGAATGGGATACCACTTCATATAACCCAATGTAGGATTGAGTTGGATATAACCATCCCACCAGCCCATTAAGCTAGGTATTGGATGAACCAAATTATGCAACAATGGTAAAACATGATTTGGATAATTTGTTAACTACAAGGTTAATTCATAGCCCTAGTGGAGGAAGCCACATGGCTTTCCCCCATAGATATGGTACCAAAAAAAATGGAAAGTTGAAAATATGTGTGGATTTCCAAAAATTCAATGTAGCTACCAAAAACTCATATCCTTTGCCTTTCAATGAAAAGGTTTTGGACATGGTAGCAAGCCATAAGGCGTATTATTTTTTGGATGGCTTTTTCAATTACCACTAAATTATGATACCCCCAAAGGACAAGTATAAAATTGCATTCATTATCAATTAGGGAGTTTTTGTGTTTTGGTCATGGCCTTTGCACTAAAGAATGTTCCACCTACATACCAATGGGCAATGAGCTTAGCTTTTTGGGAATATTCTAGCATGTTTATGAATTTTTGTGGATGACTTCAATGTGTTAAAGTGACTAAAAAACCCACTTGGACAAGCTATGTTTATGTCTTGACAAATGTTGGGAATGTGGTATTAGCCTTCACCCTAAAAAATGCATATTTACAAAACCCTACTAAAAATTGCAATTAAAGCCCATTACATATGCATCTCATTTTTTCAACAATGCAATAATGTAGAAGAATTACACTATACTACTAAAAAGGAGGCCTTAGCAATGGTGTATGTTCTACATAAATTTTGACATTACTTGTTGGGAAATAAATTTCTTTTCTATGTGCATCACATGACCCTTCCATACCTCATCAAGAAGCCACAAGTTTATAGGATGATAGCCATATGGTTATCATTCTTTTTAAAATGCAAATTTTCAATCATTTATAAACCTAGACATTCCCATTCAATTGCAAATGCACTATCAAGGCTAGTTGACACTCATTATGAAAAAAAAAGAAGTTTTGTAATTGGCCTTATAACTCAATTTTTAAGTTGTAGAAAACACTTGCAACTCACTGTATATATGATGCAATTCATTGTAACTCAATTGTAACTCAATCAAAACAATTCATTTTCAACTATTATGCAGCTCCATTATAATCGCAACCATGATGTCATGTTGACATCACTAATTGTCATTCATCTATTAAAATATGACAAGTGGCACCATGAAAATTTTTGGACATAAAAATTATTTTTTTTCAAAATATTGATATCCATCATTCATTATGATTATTAATGATTGTCCGAAATTGTGACACATGACTTAATAAAAAAATTGCCACATGGCATATTAATTATATTTTGGGATATATATATATATAGAGAGAGAGCTAGGTAGGTCGTACATAACCATAAACACATATTTAATTAATTTCAAACTTTAACTTTAATTATGGATTTAATTCAACATGCGAAGAGGGCCAAAACCCATTTGGTGGCCACCAAATAGGAAGAATTGCCACCATGCCCACGTCCACTTTCATAATTTTTCATTAAAAACTTTAATTTCCATTCAAATTCAACATGATTGTCTAGTGGCTTTCGAATTACTAGAATTTCAACCATATTTTAATTAATTTTCATAAAATTTGCACAAGAACTTGAGTTTTGGAACTAAAGTCTTCAAAGTACATTATAACTAAACCGATGTGGTGACCACCAAATTTTAAGTAATTATTTCCGTCTTCCTATTGTCAATTACAAACAATATCCTCAAATTAAAATTTGTTGAATTAAGTATAAATTGGACCAATTAGCTGAAATGAAGGTTAGAACTTACCAACCACAAATCATAAATTTAAGTACATGATTGCCATTTTTTTTCAAATGTATCACTAATGCAAACAAACATCAACAAAATTTTCATACACCCATGACATTAAAAAGAAAAATTTGAACATATCACCTCTATAATAATTTTTTATGCACACTAAAAATGACATTTATAACAAGCAATGTCCATATTGACAAAAGCTTAGCACATTGGAATGTTTATAAAGAGGATAAAGATTAATATTTTTTTCTATGAACCCACACAAGCACATTGAATATATTCCACAATATTAAAATCCCATTTGAAAAAAAAACTAAATCTACTATACAAATTATGAATTATCATAAACATTTCTATTTCATGTTCATAAAAAAATTGATTTGCAATTACAATGCATAAGAGTTATTGTTAGTTGCATCAAGATTAGTTTTAGCCTTATATGCATGAGTCACATTAATACTTATAATAAAATTAATTATGGTATTGTTTTTAGCTGAAAAAAAAACACTTGATATAAGAGAATTCAACCCATTGTTTTAGGTTTACATGATTACACTTCCACTCGCTCAACCAACAATTATGATACAATTTTTCATCATTCTTAAGCTCCCTTTTTCACAGGAACCCACCATTGAACATAGACTTTCATATAATTCTCATTTTCTCGATCTTTTACAACAACACTTTTGGCCCTTCCTATCTAGACATGATAGATTGTAAAGTCTGAAGGCCACACAAGAACAAAATTACCACAAACAAGTCACAAAAAGGCATGTATGCAGCAATGCTCAAAGAAGGGTGCATGCTTCCAAGCCCAAAGTATGGAAGGATGACAAAATCTTCAAACATCAACAATGGAACAAATGGACACACAATTGCACATATTCAACTCTCCAAATGTGATATAGACAGTCAATAAGATTCCTAGTTGATAGGTAGGTAAATAGGTAGGTAGATAAGTAAGCTCCATTTTAAGGTTTGTGAAGCATGTCATGTAGATAAGTCAGTCAGTAAGTAGGTAGGTAGGTAGGTAGATAGGGTCAGTAGCAATGTTTTTTTCTTCTTGAAAAAATTTGCATATTTTTCTGAGTTGGAATCCCAATGATTTTTTTGTGGCAAATTTTTGTAATTTTTGCTAGAAATATTTTCCAAAAAAAAAAGGCTTTCACAAATTCTTTGTTTTTCTTTTAAAAAATAATTCGCCAAAAAAAGACCAAATAATTCACCAAAAATCACCACAATTGCCACAAGGTGCTTAAGATTTTAGACTTTCAATGTTTTTTTTAAAAAAAAATTTTTTTTTTTAAAAATTATTATTTTAAAAATTTAAAAATTTAATTTATGGAAATTTTTGAAAAATAAATGCATGCCATGCCAAAAATAGAATGAAAGCTTTCAAGCACAATAGGCTTGCATTCACACTTGATGTAAAATCAATGTTAAATGAAAATCTAGGTGAATGGAGCTTACCTATTTACCTACCTACTGACTTCTCTACCTACCTACCGACTTATGTACCTACCACGCTTCGCAAACCCTAAAATGGAGCGCAAATGGTGCATGTCAAATTTGCCGTGAAAATCTGTTTCGGAGGATTCCGGAGTCGAAGAAGATCGAAGACAGAGCGAGGAAGACGGAGATTATTGCTCATCTCTGCTTTGTTGCTTTTTTATTTTTTGGGCCCTCGTCGATGAAATCTCTCTCTCGCTTTCTGTCCTTGGTCGTTGTTGCGTTCTTTTTCTACAGCTGGTCATCATGCAGCAGGTAACATTTTTTGCTCTCTCATCTTTAAACATAGAGACGGAGAATTTTGCTTTTCGGTGCTGGTACTTTACGGATTTGGAATGGCTACGTTGTGAAGCTGTGAACATTGGTTGAGGATCTTTTATCAGGGAAAAAACAGCAAGGGATGATGGATTGTGTTGTTGTCATATCTATGCTATAGGAGTTTATTCTTGCATCTGCAAATTTGGTTTTCTTGTTGGATTCTATATAAAATGCAACAAGGCGTTTGTCTTTGTGCATGGCGATAGAAATACTTGATTTCCCTGAAGGTATTCTTGTTTATGATGTTTCGATCTTGAGAACAGTCTCTTTGTTTTTTAGTAGATTTTTCCACTCACCTCCACACAAAAAATCAGCAATAGATGTCAATTATGTCCATGAAGATATCCAGTTTTCTTCTTTTGGTGATATTGCTTTTGAAGAAATGTTCCTTCTGAATTTTTTAAGTTGTGAATCTCCTTGATGCTCATGTATTCTATGATGCTTTCATATTTCTGCTCACCAATTGTTGATGGTTTCTGCAATGGGAAGAGTGTTTCTTTGAGGTGATGGTAATGAGGGGGGTGCAAAGGTAGGATTTCCATGATTTAATTTAATTTTTTTTTCTCCCTTTTTGCTTTTCAGTAATTTTGACATGTTGTATGCACACATTGAACTATGGTTTGATGACAGGGGGATGGAGTGGAGACGGAAGTAACATGGGAGGATCAACAAAACATCAACTTGTTTGGCCGCCTCAACAATAAGTTTCATGAACTTGAAGACGAGATCAAGGCAAAGAAGGTATGTATTTCTTTCATTCTCTTTTCTGAGATTGTTGGCAATTGCACCAAAAAATCAGGAAACATTTTCATGAATTCAGCTGTCAACCTCTTATGCTAGCCTTGTCTTGCTTTGGTTTTACACATATCTGCCTAACTCTCTACTTCAGTTGATATCCTGTTTGATACTGCTAGTTGTTTCTGGGAGCTTCAAAATAATTCTTGAAGCATGGGTTGATCACTGTCTTTGAAATATCAGAAAAAATTCTGGAAAGAAAGGAACAAAATTGTAGCAAAAGAAGTCACTGTGTTTTGCTCTGTTTTGAGGCTTCATGATCCATTGCACTCCAACACAATCTTATGTGTCATTTGATAGGGCATTTTTTAGGATGAGAAACCTAGCATTCTATTAGTTATCTGCCTTAATTTTTAAGCAGTGGGCCAAATCCTGTTGCATTTCTTACTGAATTTGTACGAAGATGTTGCTTTTTTGCTGTTGATCCTGCTGATGATTCTTGACCTGCAATGAACTGAAGAGGTGGAGACCATTTTGTATTTGTTTACATGAATGGGAGACTGACAAACATAGGCTTGTTGTTGTTTGATCTGATCAGGATATGGCAGATAATCTTGAAGATGCAAGCAATGAGCTCATTCTGGCAGACGAGGAAGAAGTGAGATATCAGATTGGTGAAGTGTTCAGCCATATGCCGAAAGATGAGGTGGGTTTCCTTTGGGAACTAGAAGACCTGACTGGATCGCAATATCCAGAGTTGACTGTTGAGCTAATGACATATTCAATCATTAATTTGTGTGGAGTAGCTGCTTACTAATTGCTTACAAATTTTATTTTTGGGTCAGAGACATGCACTCATCAATCTTTGTGCTCTTATTTGGTTTCACTGAGCAGGTGGAGGAAAGGTTAGAAACTTTGAAAGAAGAAAACACCCAGGAGTTGGAAAAACTGACCAAGGAGAAGGAGCAAGTGCTTGCCCAAATGGCAGACCTTAAGAAAATTTTGTATGGAAAATTCAAGGACTCAATTAATCTTGAAGAGGATTAAGGGGGTACTTGTGCTGCTTTTGGGTTCAGATACCTTTGCTGATCTCACACTTGTCAATAGCAACCCTAGAATCGTGTCATGAGGCAATAATCTTTGCTAGCAGAAGCCAAAGTACTCACAAGACATAGTGCTTGAAGCCATAGATAATGTTACTCTGTGAACTGGACATGTAGGAAACTCTCATATTTTAGTACTCACAGACAAACTCTAGCACTGTTTACTAGTGGATTGAACTCCTCCATTTAATATGCAGCTGATGAATGCTAAATTCAACAGCCTGAAACTTTGCTCTCCACTAGCTAGTTCGTTTGTTGGATAGTTGATGGAATTGTGTTCTCTTTGTTCTACACAAGAGGCAAGGTCCTAAGAATGAAAGAATTCTTTCGCAGCTCGTTCAATTGAAATGTCTTGCCTCTCTATAACCATCGTTAAAGTTCACAAAGCTGACTTGAACAATAGTAAGATGAATCCATAAGACAATGCTCACAAACATGTGAAATTTGAGTTTTATCTATGGCTTCAATCACAATGTTTTGTGAGTACTTTTAACTTCAGCTAGCAAAGACATCCACCTACTTTTTCATTTCTATGTATTTCTTTAGTTGTTCCCTTTTGTAGACCCAATAGTAACTGCCATTGGTTACAGGCTCAAAACATAACCCTCAATGCTAAATTGGTTGCTACAATCTTTCCTCCCCAACTAGTCATTTTTGAGTAATTGATCATTTGTTTGTCATTGACTTGTAATGACTTTCTACATACTAAGGGCACATTTTAGTTTAAAATGTTGAAAATGGTGATATATACCTGGAATGAATGTAGGAGCACAATTGCATTCTCCATATGTAAATTCTACAAAAGCAATCACGATTTAGCTCCACCCAAGAATGTCAAATGTGCGAAAGCAAACCATGCTTGTAGAGGATGTTACACAAAGGATGTTTAATTCCACTTCGTGTAACAAAGTGGCAATGTTGCCTTTTAAAGGTGAAACATACGGGTCACAAAAACTCTGCAGATATGATCTCAAGAAGAACCAGCTCACTTGCATCCCAAGAATGGCTCAATTCTTCTCTACTTTGAAGAACCCAAGATAAGGTTTTCAATCTGAATTTCCTCATTTCCTCAAAATCTCCTATAAAGATTTGAGTGCCTAGTGGAGAAAACTTCTCTACTCTAACACTCCAATTTTAGGCACCCAAAAAAAGGTCTTCAAACTAAATCCCTTCACATCCCCAAACCTCCCCTAAAGTTTGTGTCTATAAAAGAAAATCTGTGTACTCAAAAGCAATAAGATCTCAAGAACCCAAGGCTTGGTTTTCAAACTGAATTTCCTCAAATCTCCATAAGACTTGAAATTGTGTCTAAGCAGGAAACTCTGTGCACTAAAACACTTAAATCTCAAGAAACCAAAATTTCCTCTTGCAGCTGTGAATTTTTACACCAAATGGGACAAAACCCATGAAAGGAAAACATGAGAATTGGGTATTTGAGAGATAGTAACCTCATTCAGGGTGTTGTTGATCACTTTGCATATATTGCATTTGAACACATGTCATCAGAGACCAATCTGTAGACAAAAGCTGATATATAAACAACACCAAAATGACCTCACCCAAATCCTGGAATCAAATCTCAATTCATGGTGAAGATAGAGCAATTTAAGATCACTGCTAGAAAGATAATCCAGTCCTGTTGATCTGTTCCCAACAACAAAATAATAATAAAAACAAACACACACTTCACACCCGGTTATATATTTTATACACAAACTGTTTCCAAATATTCATGTTTCCTTTGGGATTTTGTCCACTTCTTGCATCATCTGAACAAACAAACAACAAACTAGGTGCTAATCTTCCAATCAAAACAAACCACCCTCATTGATTTGAGGGTAGTACAAGGTGCTGCAGCAGCAGCTATGAAGAAGAGCCATATCAAACTACACTATATATATATCAACCTATGCTGTATACATCAACCTAACCTCTCTCTGTACTTGAAAACTAGAATTGGGTATTTTTTTCTTCTCTGCCAATCTAATGAGAAATTTTTGAGAAATGTTTCTCCCATTGCACTTTGCAGTACACTCGCATGAATGAAACCAAAAAAAAAGAATAAAAACTCATAGCCAAATTGAGAGAGCCCAATCCGGAGTTCACTCCCTTGCTGCAGAAGCTCTTCACTCCTGGAATTAATGTGAGCAAGAAGAAAACCCTGCAAGACTTGCAAGTGTAAGAGACTCAGCTCCAATTCAATACAGTCCCAACTTCTCAGGTTAGAAAAACAACTCTGCAAGAAAATCCTTCTTCAGTGTGCAATTAATTTGGAGTTTCTTTCTTGCCACAAAATGATATGTTCTTGATTCAATTTCTCTATGGATTTAAAAATAAAACCCTCTGCAAGAAAACCCTTCTTTTTGGGGTGAAAAGAATTCACACTTTCTCTTTCTTGAAGTAAAAATCTCTCGTTGCCAAGAGCAAGCAAGAACCCAGGCCAAAGATGGAGGAATTAAAGCTTCTAGAGATGCAGGAGGAATTCAGGCTACAGATGGAGATGGAAAATTCATGCTTCTAAACATGGAAGAATTTCAGCTAGAGATGAAGATAGGGAACTCAGGCCACAGATGCTCCAGAATCCAAGCTCAAGATGGAGAACTTAGGCCAGAGATGGAGGAATTCAGACTATGAAGATGGAGAATTCAGGCTAGAGATGGAGATGGAGAATTTAGGATCATTGCAGCTGTACAAAAACCAACACAAAACAGGCACTAAGCTGCAAAACCCACAAGGAGAAGAGTTCTTGTAAGGAGCTCCATCTTGTTACAGCATTGCCGCGAGAATGGACACCACCACTCGTTGCTGTTGCAGCAGAGGAGCCAGGGGAAGAAGAACCTCCAGCTCCAGCCCCAGTTCCTCCTGAGGATGTTGAAGAGGAGTTTGGACATAGCTGCAGTTGCAGCGGGAACTTGACCTCGACAACAGGAGTGTAACAAAGACCAGGATTACCGGAAACCATCAAGTTCCGACCCATCTTTTGGACGAAAGTGGGCGCAAAAGGAACAGGTCCCGTGAGCTGATTGTCGTCGAGATTGAGCGTGAAGAGGTAGGGAAGATCGGCAAGCTCCGGAGGTATAGAACCCGACAATCGGTTATCGCTCAAACCTAAGTAGCGCAGATTCACGAGGCTCCGGAACGAGCTGGGAATCGCTCCAGAGTAGTTGGAAGAAGAGAGATCCAAGCGGACGAGGTTCACGAGATTGCCGAGACTCGCAGGAATGTCGCCACCCATTCCGGAGTTGGAGCTCACGAACAGATCCTGAAGACTAGAACTCAAGCTGTTGCTGTTGCCGAGCGATGGCGGAAACACTCCAGAGAATGCGTTGTAGCTCAGATCCAAGAAGGTAAGAGAGGCGAGACTCGCATGCGTGAAAGCGTCAGGAATGCTTCCTTGCAGCTGGTTGTTGCTCAGTGCCAAGCGCTGCAATGCACCGAAGCCGCTAGCGATGAGTGCCGCGGGAATCTCTCCATTCAAGTGGTTGTACCTCATGTCGAGAATCACCAAATTGCTCAAACCTGAGCTCAAGCTCTCGGGAATGCTTCCCGTCAGTTTGTTGCTACTGAGGTCCAGTTGCGTCAAGGCGGAGAGAGTCGCAAGCTCTTCCGGAATGCTCCCTTCCAAAGAGTTTTGCGAGAGGATCAACCTCTGTAAGCCTGTGAGGTTTCCGATTCCTGAAGGAATGCTACCAGCAAGAGCGGAGTTTCCACTGAAAGTGAGGAGTCGGAGAGAAGAACCCAACTGCGCGATTTCGTCCGGAATGCTCACGGTTTGGTTCACGAAGCAGTTAAAGAAGAGGAGAGTGTCGAGTCGCGTGAGCTTGCCGATGGAGCTCGGGATCGTCGCATTGTAGCTACAAGGAATGAAGTTGTCGAGTGAGGAGATGAAGCCGAACTCCATCTGCGTCACGTAGTAGATTCCCGTCACCGCGTCCGGTTCGCATCCGATTCCTTGAGGACCTCCTGTGCATGGATCTGTGTACAAGCTTCGCCAATCCCACTCGTAGTTGATGGAATACATCACCTCGTACAACACCTCCAAATCCTGTGGATTCGTCACAGCTTCTTGCGCACGCACCACGGAACGACTACAACTCCACATGAGAGCAGACAACACGATCACACACTTTAGCTGCAACAGTCGGAGATGAATACTGGCTGCTTGCAGCTGGTCACGACGACCAAGACGACGATGAATACTAGACAATTGCAGAGCCTCATGGCTGTGTGAAGAACTTGCAGCTGTCGAGAAGCCGGACATTGCTGCAGGAGCTGCGAGGGTCATGAATTCTTCGACGAAGTTCAGATGATCAGGATGGACCTGGTGATGATGCCATGAACTCTACCCGAACAACGTAATCTACTGCAACACCCCATGATGATATTCAGCTGCAAGGATTATTCCAACAAACCATGATGTGTTTTGTTTTCTTTCTTCAAGCGAAGTCGTGTCGAAGCTCCAGCTTCTGCACACGATCAAAAGAACAGAAACGATGGAGTACCCACGGACGGTTCTTGAGCAAAAGGGTGGGTCTAGTAAAGCTTTTACAGCTGCTACTAGCATAAGGAACACGATTGCCAAGCTCCAAGCTCGGAATCAGCAGCTCCAATCGTCATCATCATCTTCTCAACTTATTCCTTCCAAAGAAACTCCCCTTCGCTTTTTTTAATCAACACTCCAGAGAAACCAACTTTGCAAAATGCAAATGTACAAGATCAGTCATATCCGAGAGCAGAGCTGCAAACTGTCCAGCTTCCTCAAGGCATGACCCAGCAGCAGCTGGCCAACTTAGAAATAACACCAGCCAGAAAGACAGACGACGACAACAACAACAACAACAAAAACTTTAGAAAAACATTCAACCAACTTTGGTCTATAGAAAAAAAATGTAATGAAGCAGAAAGAAACTAGAACCGAGCAAAGAAAAAAGAAGAAGGAGAAGAAAGAGGAGGAGGAGGAGGAGGATAAGAAGACACTTCTTAAGTCTGTCAGCTGATCACAAACGTAACTTACATAAAATATGCAAAACAACAACAACAAAGAGACAATCAGATGCAGCCAAGATCGTCAGATGAGAGCCGCAGAGGAAGAAGAAGAAACAGAGATATTATACATGCAAAATGTCGTTTGATCAAAAAGGGAAGTCGGCGACAAAGAGAGAGAGAGAGAGAGACAAGAGAGGCCAGATGCACAAGGCAACAACAACAATATACCCATCTCCAACTGCAGTTGGTTAGCTAAAAGCTTGGATTGTTGCCGTAGTGGATTGAAGAAGCTGGTGGGTTTGGTGGGGAAGCCATAACAACAACTACAACAACAGGTGAAAGCAAAGCGGTTCTTCTTGTGTGGATTTAAGTGGTCCCTGGAAACCAAACCAAAGTGGGTACTATTCTTATCAGGGATGTGAAAAAAATCACTAATTCAAAAAAAAAACTGTGAAAAGTTTTTAAGGGGGCAGGGGAAAAAACAAGAAAAAGAATAGACACCCGGCGGTTATCAGCGTGGTTCTTAGTTAGCTGGTTAGTTAGTTTTTTTTTAAAAAAAATTTAGCTGATCACCACCACCACCACCACCCCGCCACTTCTTTGAGGTTTTCAAAATAACTGGAACTCGGGTTTCTTTGATTCTGATGAGTCTGTTCTGAAAAGACTGGAACGAAGCAGCAAGTTCTCGAGGCCGGAATTCTTGAGAAAACATAAAACCAACGGTTATCAGAAAACTCAATACCCACACAACATTGGTAAAAACAAAGAAAAGAAACCCATGAAAGGTAATATTTACACTTGGTTAAAACTTGTTGACATCGGTCGGCAAGCCATGCAGACAAAAGGGAAACCGAATTGCTATAAAGTCTCACTCCAAGTGAATTCAATTCAAATTCACACCCCCAAATTTTAACCGTCTCCCCCCCCCCCCCCTTTTTACCCCTGGTTGTGCCGGTTTTTTTTTTTCCACCCCGGTTTTCCCCCCGGGTATTTCATAAATCACCACGCGGTTTTCTTTTTTTAAAATAATTTG
>Ga0116231_10002595_pt1 | contig 37783 bp, 29 predicted proteins | sample S1TSphgellanicum_2_FD_89695 | JGI IMG/M metagenome (GOLD analysis project Ga0116231, IMG submission 89695) | Host-associated microbial communities from peat moss isolated from Minnesota, USA - S1T2_Fd - Sphagnum magellanicum MG | ecosystem: Host-associated > Plants > Peat moss > Unclassified...
AGTGGTTGGGCAAGGCGGAGAGAGAGAGAGAGAGAGAGAGAGAGAGAGAGAGAGAGAGAGAGAGAGAGAGAGAGAGAGAGAGAGAGGAGAGGGGGGGGGGGGGGGGGGGGGGGGGAGGGGGGGGGTGTGTAGAGTTTTCTTGGATACGGAAAAACATTGGAAGTTTGGAAAAACAATCTAGGAGAAAAAAATGAACATTAAATAAGGAAAACTTGTGTTCATGTTAGAGATGACATTTTTATGAATTAGTGGTGTAGTAAGTTTAATAGCATTAGGTTCGAGCTTATGTAACAAGCATGATATTAGTTTGATTATAGGGAGGTTTTGAATTGTGAAAAAACCTCTAAACCTCTCACCTTTAATTATGTTGCATATATATATCTATTGTTATAGGGTTTTTAAAACTCAAAAAGTAAAATCATTAGTGGAAGCACATTCCTAAGATGCAACACTATGATCAAAACTATGATTTAAAAAAATCATTAGCCAAGTGGCTAAATAAATGCAAATGAAGTTCATCAAGTGTTGGAAAGCCCCTTCCTTTCTATCTTTAGTCCTTTGAATTGGTTTTGGTGTGTGAAAGCTCAAAAAGGTTTGAAGCACATGTGTTGCAAAATTTCAGGCCCAATAAAAGATTATAGTAGAAATTATGTTTGGAGTTTTATGTTAGGTTGTAGTTTCACCTTGTGTTGGTTGAACATTTAGGTTCACAAAATCCATGATCGGTGGGTTTTGGTGAATGTAATAAATTACTAAATTTTTTGAAAATTTGAACTCCATTATTCATATATGAAAAGATAATGTTAGTTTGAATTTGCAAAGAATTATTGCCATGTTGATTTTGCCAACTATTCAATTCATGAGTGATGTTTTAATAGGAGGAATGGTTTTCTTTTATTTTTAAAAATAATTACAACTTGTTCAAATATACCCATCTCCTATATTTTCATTCAATATATTAGTATGGTAAAAATATTTAATTGAAAACTAATTCGAATGCAATAGTCAACCTTAAATTCAAACGTAATGTGACAATTACATACCTTTAACTTAATCTTTTAACAATAATCATAACCTAATTCCACTATAAGACCATGGAATCAACATTCTAGCTATTATCATGAAGAAACGGTTGTCGTGTGAAAACTAAATAAAACTAATAAAAACACATCTAAGAAAACATTGCCTTCTTGAAGGTAGTCTTGACTTTAGTTTGAAAACTTAACAAAAAAATTTGTTTATGAAAATCAGGATAAACATGAAAGGATTAAAAAATAGCTACCTTCCATTCCTTGGATAATACTTTAATGAAACAAAACTTCATCCAAAGCTTGCATTATTTTCATGTTTAAAATTAATGCCATCATATTTGCAATTTTTACCTTCCACTAGTTGTTTTCATACAACAATTACCATTTTATTGCAACTACCTTTTAATGATTATTTTCTAGCAAATATGCTCCAAGAAATGAAATGAATAAAAGTTTAATTAAAGTATGAATTGTTGTTTTCAAGTTGACCACCTTCCTCTTATAGCTACCATCTTGCCCAAACTATTCCAATTATTTTTCTTAAACACCTATGGGAATTGACTAATTTGAAGGTAGTTGAAAACCTCATGTAATCAAATGGGTCATTAAAAAAACAAAGATGTGTCCATCATTTGATCAAACACACTAATGGGTTCTATGAAAATATGGTAATTGTGGTAATGCATTAATTATTACATGCAAATTATCAAGTTTATACATGATAGTGAAACCACATTCCATTAGGCAATCCCACCATAAACTTGCTATTTGTTCACCAAATATTGCAATGCCATGTGCTCAACAAAGAAAAAAAAGTGATTTCAAAACAAATAATGGTAAAATAATTGAAAACGATAAATAAATATTAAGGCCCCCTACCCAATTATGGTGTACAACTATATTCCACAATGTTTAACAATCGATAAACATACACAATGGGTTGATCATGTTTCCTAATCATGTTTTACATTAACATAATGCCTACCATGAAGTTAGAAGCATCCATGTGAACATTGTTGGGCACAAAATTAGCACCTCTTTAACACCTTTACCTGAATCACTCCCCCTTACCCCTTGGAAACATCCAAGGGGTGTCACAGTTTGGTAATCACCCTTCTAACCTCTTTTAAATCCCAAATCTAGGTTAACCTAATCACATCAATATATTAAAACATACAAAAAAAAGTTACAGCCAAGCCACTCGAGGTATCTTCACCTTTATCCTCTACTTAAAATATCCTAATTAACCCAATGCACGAGTTTGATATCTATCCAACAAGAATCCTTGACCTTCCTTGTTGATTTAAACGTTAACCTATCCTTGTTTAATCCAAACAACAACCTCATTTATTGTTCACACCTTCCCTTGCTTCTTACTCAACTATAACCAACCTTAAACCTAAACAAATGAATTACAACATGAACACACAACATACACAAATGGAAACAAGATTTCTTTGTAAAGAATCTTCATACATCAAAGTAAAAAAATAGTTACATTAGAGTTTTTAGTTATTAACTATTGATTTCCTACTCCAACCAAACTCCTATTCACACTGGACAAAATCACTAAATTGCCTATAAGTAGTTTTATCTTTTCTTTTTTTTTCCCCTCTCATCTTCATTTATTTTCCACTTTTAGCCACACTAACAACCACTACTTGTTCAAGCTTCTTGAGACTAATTATCTTTTTACCTACTTCCTTTGCCTTCACACAAAAGGACTCACCTTTTATTCCCACTTCTAGGTCACACCCTTCCTCCTTCATGCCCATCTTCCTTTTCTACCCTTCCTTATGACTTAGCACATGTTTTTTAAACCTTTTCTTCCCTTCACCTTTGAGTGGAACCTCCTTTGAAAACCTGTCTTGAACAATCACCATCACCAACCTTTGAAAACATGTCTTGAGCAATCACCATCACAACTAGTGATGCCTCTACCTCCATTTCCACTATGTGGTTTGATTGGGTGCACTTGGAAAGTTCACCTTTTCATGATGTAGTAACCTCCTCACATTGTTTTGCTTCTTCTTGATACGTCTAGCCTTCATTAGTCTAGATGTCCACAATCTTCCTCATCACTACTCATTCCCTCCTTACATACTACTCATCAATCAAGAGATGGAAGAGTGGTCAACAATGTTTTCCCCCCTTTAAGCTTTAAGAAGAAAAAATGGTTGTTGTTTCGACTTAAATTTAATTCCTAGTACCTTCCTAAAAGCCACCTTTGCCATATCTATACCTCCCTATCCAAAAAACTTAGTCGACCTAAGTGGGAACATAATAACCTTGTCTTAACCTAGTCCTATTATCATACCACACCTTATTCTAACCAAACCGCCCATCCCTTGCTAGTCCATCTTGGATAAAATCAACCTACTACCATAGCCTATGAACTTTGGGCTAACCCCAAAACTTCATTAGCCAACTTATTTATGCTTAACCAAAATTGGGTTAGGCTATTCAAGGTTCAACAAACATGAATTTCCTTGTTTTAGTGTGGTTCAGTAAAGATGGGGGCATCAATGTGCATGACCTTAATTATGTGAGACACCCATTCACATTCATCCATCTAGAAAAACTTCTCTATTTTTTACATAAACTTAGTGATTGGAGCCATAATAAAAGAAAAATATTTAATGAAACAATAATAAAATTATGTTATTCCATTAAACACTTGGATGTTATGTGAGACATTAGTTGGTGGGGGCACATTGATTATTGCTATAATCTTCTTTGGATTTTATCATTTTTTTCATGGGAAATGATGTATCTAAAGATCATCTCAAATAAAATAGGAATGTGCATTTGTCAAGGTTGATGTTGATGTCAAATTTTTGACATTTGTGAAAACTTGACATTTGTTTAGCTTGTCCAAGTGTGAGTTACATCATTGAAGACACTAAAATCATCCAAAAAAAGTTTCATGAAATCACCCAAATTGTCTTTGAATTTAAAATTAATCACACATTGAAAGGTAGGTGGTACATTCTTGAGTCCAAAGGGCATGGCCACCCATATAAAAGGGCCCCAATCATGATGAACATCATCTCATGGTGGTATTCAAGAGTAATCACAATTTGGTGATACCTGAAAAACCCATCCAAGAAGGAGTAATTTTCATGGCCCATTTTCGCATATAACATTTCCTCCATGAAGAGTATTGGGTAAGGGTCTTTTTTGTTTGTTGCATTCAATTTGTGAAAATCAATGCAAATGTGCAACCTTCCATTTTTCTTAGGCATAACCACAATTCGAGATAGCCATGTAGTTTGATCGACAAGTTTGATGAACCTTGCTACAAAGAGTTCGTTGAAGTCATGTTTGATAACTATAACACAATGGGGGTTCATGTGGTACTTAATGTAATGGGCATTCGGGATCATGGTATCAAGCTTGATATGTTGTTGTGGAATGTGAAAAGGAATCCCCTTCAAATCCTTGTATGTCCAAACAAAAAAATCTAAATGATTGTTCATTGGTTACTACAAGTGTGGGATCCAAATTTGCATTGGTTTTCAACAATTGTGGTTGATCAATAATTCTCAAATTCAAATTGCATATTTATAAATCCTCTAATAAGGTCCACCCCACTATCTTTAGATTTTGTATTTTAATTCTTACTAGAGTATTGTTAATTGTATTGATCTTGTGTTAGGAAATACAAGTCAATTTTCATGTAACTTGATAGGTGTGGTAGTGTGTTTCTTGATCATTACATTGACGTTATTTTTGAGGCCAAGTTCAAATCAAGTGGTAACTCGACAAATTCCAATGAAAAACAAATATGGTTCAACCTCTAGTAATACCTACTCCTTTTCATCCGTTGATGTAGTGGTGAAATTGTAACAAAGAAGGCATTTGGGGTGCCAAGTATTACTATTACATGTTCATGTCACTTGAATTATATGCAATGTGCCATCCCTTTTAAGGTAATATGGTTATTTCCTCACATTTCCAATTTTGTGTTCAAAATTTGCTTCCCCATTTCTTATATGTTCATTCATACTTCCATATTTCTTATTGATGTTTTAATTGTTTTAGTAGTCTCTTGTTTACTTAACCCTTTTGGTCAGCTTCCCATATTTGATTGGATTGGTTTCGGTAGTGCCATTTGATTTTTAAAAAATCCTTCTTCTTATTGTTTTTTTTCATTTCTTTATTGAATAACTTTATCAACAAATCATCATTGGTTTGTATATTTCACAATTCATCCACTATTTTCTTGATGAATTAATATTTCTTTCTCCCACTTCACCCATTGTCCCCTTGTAAAACTAACATTTTCCAATTGTTTGTTTAGCTTAAACATTTTTGCCTTTTTGCCTTTTAAAACTCCACAAGCTTCAATAAAAAGTTGATCCCATTCAACCATAACCACATTTTATTCCTACCTTGGGTTTCAAAATCTTGCCTTCGTAGTTATAATTTACTTTTATACTAGGCAAACTTTACAAAAATGTCCTTCCTTCCTATAGCAAAAACATTTCAAGTCATTCCCATTCTAGAATCCTTATCCAAGTTATAATATTCCCATAATTGTATTTATTATGGTTATAATTATCTTGTTAATAACTATCACAATTATAACCATCATGATTATAATTATTATGATTATGTCAATCCCATTGATCTTGTCAATAATTTTGCTTATTTTACCATCTTTGTCTTTTAGATCTTTGGTCAAATTATTGATTATCAAACCTAATTTAGTAGTTATTTGGCCTTGAGTAAATTTTTCTTTTCTTTTTTAAAGCCACTAACATTTCTACTTATGCCACATTTATTACAACCTCTTCACAAAGACATCATTCTCTTGACATTTTCATGGACATTATTCAATAATATGTTCACCATTTTTACATAGATTACAAAAAATTTCCAACAATTTGCATTTTTTTGTTTAATGACCTTCATTATAACAATTTCAGCAATAAACATCTTTAGTAGGTGTTAAAATGCTCCTCCTTTTTTTTCATCTTCTTCTAAGTCTTTTTTTAAATCTTCATTATTTGATTCATTTTTATTCCAAGTTGAAGTCTTTTGCCTAGGATGTAATTATTCTTCAACGGTTTTTGTCGAATTGGCAACTTTAATTATAGTTCTTTTACAAATTCCCAAAATTTTGAACTTTAATTTGGTGCACAACCTTTCATGAAATGTTTCATGTAGGTAAATAACATTACACCAATATGTGTGACCCTAGTGCACTTTATATTTCACTAAATTTTGAATGAATTTGAACAAATTTATCATGGCAAAAATGACCAACTGCTAGTGAACTAGGATGAATTGTTATGGATAAGTGAATTCACTAATAGCTTATCAAATTCATTAATAATTAATTCACAAGAATAACCTCTTAATTCATAATTAAGTTAGGTTAAATATTTAAAAACCTAAATTAACTTAAACCACCTAACCTATCAACTTAAGATGCAAATATGAAAGTTTGAACCTCTCATCATCACCTCCCCTCGTAATCATGCTTAAGGAACAAGTTTTTATACATTAAATATTGGGTCGTCATTTAAACAAATGAAATGATTTTTCATCACAAATTATTATCCACATTATTTTCTTAACCTATGTGTAGGCTACCATAGGCATAGGTTCCTATGCTAATCTTAAGCAATTCTAGGTTATTTTAATATATCTACCTTATGATATTTATTATTATTATTATTATTATTATTATTATGGTTATCCCACCCTTGGTTATTCTAGAATATTTGACATTATCCCACCCTACTTACTATTTTGTGTTATTTAAAAAATTACAAACCCCTCTAAATTATTTTATGTTATTTTAGGTTATTCCACACTAGGCTATTTTAAGCTATTCTAACTTAAGTTATTTGTTGTTATTTTAAACTAATCCACCTTAGGCTATTCTAAGGTATATCCTTGAACAACCTAAGTAAATAATTAAAAATAGCCCAAAATAACTTTAAATAACATAAGGTAAAATAATTTAACATAACTTAAGGTATAACCTTTAATATCCTAGGGTATAATATCATAAATCAATTTAGGGGAAAATAATCTATAATAACCTAAGGTGTAATAACCTAAATAATGAAAAATAACCTTGGGTAGAATAATGTAAAATCGTTTAAAACAACCTAGGGTGGAATAACCTATAATAATTAATATTAACCCAAGGTAAAATAACTAAGAATAACTTAAGGTGTAATAGCATAAAATAATTGATAATAAATTAAGGTGGGTAATTTCAAGCTAAAAGGAGCTGATGGACATGTAACTAGTGCTTGGTTTTTCATGTTTTAATGTTCAAAGTTATATTAATCTTACAATTATCTTTTTAATGTGTTTACATTAAATGGAATTTTAATATATAATGGAAACATGTGAAGTTTTTTGGAATTAATCTAATGAAGATGAAATAATCAAAAACATCCTAAAAGCATTGTAACCAATGATTTATAGTGCATTTTGTTATTTAAAAAAATCCCAATATAATCTTTAATGGACTAAAAAAGACATATTTATGAAAAGGACTTTCAAACATATCTTTAAATAATAGTATAATGCAAGATATTTGTGTGTCATATGAATTTTTTGATGATTTTTTCAAGTTTGCATTTGGAATATTTTAAGAATAAACAATGACAAAAGGTGCATCATTGACTCCTTTTAGCTTGAATTTACTTGGGTAGAGTAATCTAAAATAATCTAATTTTAAAATTAAAAAATAATAATAATAAATAACTTGGGGTACAATAACATAAGGTAAAATAGTTTAAAATAATTGAAAATAACATAGTGGAGATTAATTTAAAATAGCTTAAGGTACATAAGACAATAACATAAAAAAAAACAAATTTACAAATGAATTACTTGAATTAGTAATGAAATATGATGATTACATAGTGATTATGTAATAACATAATTTTAGATAAGGTGAAATTATCAAAGTGGGATGAACCTATTTCTTTAAATAAAGTCCCATAATGATTTACATTAGTGAATTACACCTCATTTTTGTAGTACTATGTTTACTAGTTAATTTTACATCATAACATATAATCATAATAATGTCATAATAATTTTCTATACATTCATATTTCTTTTGTTTTGTATCCTTCATAATATCAATTACTTGCTTTTCATTCTACATGACACTTAGTCTTGCTATAAATGCTCGTTGGACATGTGTCCATGTTACAACTAAAATGATCATTTCATACATATCAAACCAATCTATTGTTTTCCTTTTTAATGAATTTGGAAAACATTATAATTTGTGAACATTGATATTTTTTCTAATTAGTTAATTAAACTTTCAATAATTTATGAAGATGTGAAGCTAAATCATCCACATCACAATATAATGGTAGTTGAATTATCAAAACATTTATAACTAATATCACCATTATTGGAAATATTATTACAATTTAAAGTTGAACTTGATATTGTGCAATTGTTCAACTACAATAGTAAATTGTGGCATTAAAATTAATATTTGGTCTAAAATTAGGCTTTTTGTCTTTTCATTCACATGAATTTGATTGAAGGTACTAGTATTTACACATCTAATATGATTCACCACTTCCATGTCAAATATTTAAATTTGTGCTAGATTAGTTGGAGTTAATTGGTCCAATGTGCCTAATGTTTGTCTTTGGTCAAATCATGCACTCCAAAAGTGTTCCCATGTCATATCATCTTTTTCTTTTGATACTATTGGTTCATGGCCACTTGAGGATGACCATATTTCATCTTGTTTGTTGGATGCTATAAAATTTGGCAAGCTTTCTTTTCTTTCACTTCAAAATCTTGGTTCCTTTATTTCTTTGATTACCACATGTTGTTGACATTGTTGGTTCTTCTAGCAATGGTTTAAAATAATCATATTTAAATTATGTATTCACTAACCCCAATCCCTTCCATTATGGAAATATTTTGGATTCTTGACAAAAACATTTGTGTCCCAAATGGCATTCTCTTTTCAACCCATAAAATTTCTTTAGATATTAGCTTCTTGTCAAGTTTTATCTTTATCCTACATAAGATTTTAGTAGGATTCTTTCAAATATTTTTATTATTTTTCATATTCAATCAATAACCTTACTTTATTCATGGATTTAGTACAATTAATGACAACAAAAATTCTTATAACAAAAAAATTGATGATTGATATTTCTCATTACATTTTGTTTTCATTACATTACTAATGTTGATGATTTTAAGTGCCCATAACAAATCACATGGAATCCATTTTTTAATTAAGGTGTTAATATTTGGTTCACACAATTTTTATTTGTTGGCAAGGATTATTTTATGGTGTGTAGCAACACTTTTTTAATTGGCATTACAAAAGATCACAAAAATTTAATAAAAGATCAATGGCTATAACCATCAAAGAAGAGACAAAAAGGGAAGGCCAAAAGTCACATAGCTCGTAGGAACCAAGAAAAATGGAGAGAGCTAGTCCCTTTTGTGGTAGGAAGCTATTTCACCCACAACCCCTTTAATGTCACTTGCATGCAAATTATGAGATCTAGTAGTAATGGGAGGTCTATAACAAACATCATCCAACAATGTAATCTTCCTCTCTATAACAAAAATTAAAACATGTTAAGGAGCAATATTAACATGTTGCTTGAAAAATTGAATGTAAAAAGACAAGGATAAATGACCTCCTAATCGCCAATCATGGAAAAGAGGGGCACATTCCCTGATGAAACGATCCATATCCTACCCAAGTGCGTTGTGCACTTCCATGGCCATTGGAATAAAATGGTGCCCCTCATGAAGCCCTTTACAATTATGGATCTTAACAATGGTGTTAAGTTCTATAACTACACTAGTTGACTAATGACATTCAAAGCCACCATCTCCTATGTTGGGTTGGTAACCACCACATCGACAACAAAGACTTGGTCCTCTCGGGTCATGCAAAGATTGACTTGTAATGAAATTCCTGACATAAGGGTGTACCACTATTATTTTTATGCAACGTGCTCATTTTTTCAAGCAAAGGCATACATGATGTTTTGGATGGCATCATGTGTGGTTATTCGTTGATCTCCAAATGGGCAACGAGATAAATGCATGCCAGATGTGTCTAACCTGTGTGCACATTCGCACGTGATAAGACTAAATGCCAAGGGGTAAATCAAACTGAGATGAAAATGCAACATTGAAGTGAAAGTAGAGTGTGCAATGCAAAATGAATGGATAAATGGCTTAACAACCAACCATAGCCCTACCCCCTTGCCGAGCAAAAATGAATCCAGGCTCTAGATGTTAAGGGAATGGAGTCATCCTCTAAGATCGACCAAAAGGATGTGTTGTGGTGGAAGTTCAGAAAAAATACCTAAAGACCTAGTGTGCTAGAAATTGCCAGATTTTCAAAAGAAGGGTGCATCTCTTTAGTTGCTAAAAGAAGGTCATTTCACACTGCACGTAAACATGACTAAGCAAATGTGGGCCCCCTTCAACTTGAGAAACATATTCTTTCAAAATGAGTTTATTGAAAATACAAAAACCTAGAGCACAAATATGGAGCCATCTAAACCCAATTCCCCAAAAAAACATATGGGGCATAATTTTCCATATTAAGAAGGCTTACACCACCAAAGGATATTGTTAATCGAGTTTGACACCTCGCTAAGGGGCCTTGAAAAGACTCCCATGATCTTGGACTTATAATGTCCCCACATACTTACATAATTATCTCGTCGAAATTCACTAAAAAAATAGGAAGGAAGAAGAAGGAAAAACTGTCCATGTGAAATAAGAAGGTCGATAAGTTACACATGAGGACAAAACGCCCAAAACAACTTGGGTGTTTTTTAGGAAAGGGATATCATAGATATGCGCCATGTCTTAAGATAAAACCTCATCCAAGAAATGTGTGGCAAAGTCTTGAGAACCCATTGGCACACCCAAAATGCATAGACCACTTGTGACCAAAGTGCAACCTTGAAAAATCTTTATGCCTGGAGAGATCCCTAATGGATTCCAAAGCTTGCACTTTAACATTTTGGCCCTAAACCCAACTAGGGCTAATTGGGTCGAAAGGTGGTCACAAGCGCGGGTAATTTCACTCATAGGCCCCATGATGTGGGTATCATCATGTATTGATGGAGAAATGTAGTTGGGGGCCCATGCGATGGTTTCTAGGAAAGTTCGACAATGAACTAAAACAAATAAGAGACCTCCTATGGGGTCCTTCCTACCTAAAGGACAAGGTTATAAATAATTAAGGCTCAACCTTCAAGGTTCATTTGGTTAGAACACATGTTAAATAATATGCATCCATCTAATGGTTGGTTTATTTTTAATGGAATTTATTACGAAATTGTTAAAACCTAGAGGTGTTGAACTGTCTAAAGGGAGGAAAAATAAGAATCATCTTCATTGCTACACATATAGTCTTCCATGAATTGTCTAACTTGAAGTAGTGAATAATCCTTTTACTTGGCATTTATTGTCATTTAGCTATTCCGTTTAAAAAATTTAGTTGCATGAAAGGTGTGTAAGTTTAAAATGTGAAAACTAGTCCATTTGTAGTTGATTTTTAGTTGCATACAAATATAAACATTACAAACTAGAAGGCGCATAATGTGATGAAACTAGAATTGTTGCATAGTTGCATTGTTCTAGCACTCATTTGGGGTAGAAATCCTACTTGAAGTCGGTGAATAATCCCCTTATTTATCACTTGTTGTCAAATTTAGTTGTTACATGCTATTCATTTTTTGCACAAAAGGTATGTAAGTTGCATAATTGGGAAGTTAGTTTATTTTTAGTTTATAAGTTTGTAATTGCATATAAATACAAACATTACAAATTGTAAAATGCATAATGTGATGAAGGTAGAATTGTGGCATAGTTACATGTTGACACCCATTTAAGTTGTTCAACTTGAAATTGTTGAACTTAACCCTTTGATTTGCCACTTATTGTCATTTAATTGTTTCATGTTATTTATTGTTTTACACAAAAGGTATACAAGTTGCATAATGGGGAACTTAGTTGACTTGTAGTTGATTAGAAATACACAAATTACAAATTGAAAGGTGCATAATGTAATTGAATCAAAATCACGACAAAGTTGTATGTTGGCACCCATTCATGCATGTGTTAGTTGAATATTATTTTCACATTAAAACACTTTGAAATTCCATAGTTCCATGTGCATCAATTTTAACTTAGTCAAAATTTGTTCATGACATTGAAACTCCAAAAAATGATGGGCAAATAAATCAATTATTAACCATGCATTAAATAAAATATTGACTATTGTAAATATTAAGTCAAAACCTCTAAAATTAATTAATTAATTAGTAGTTACTTTCATAAAAAAATTATAATTAATTTTACATATTTTGAATAATGTTAAACATGTATTTAGTACAAATATGACATTCGATAATATTAAGTCTAAACTTTTATAAGTGTTAATTGAATATATATTAGTTACCTTGATAGTTAGATTATTAAATAATAGTTTATGATTGAATTAATTATTATTTAATGTTAGAAAGGTAGTTTAGTTATTAATAAGAACCACTCAACCTATATAAGCAAATGAGTTTGAAAGTTTTGTCATTTATTTTCATTTAGTAATACTTCATAAAGTTGTTTTTATTATCTTTTGAATTTGAATATATACATTGTGTCTAGTTTGAACATGCATGCATAGGAATAATAAGGCTATTATATACTTGTATTCATTGAAGTGAATACTTTGTCTATGAACATTTGGTGACCATCTTTTTTGGGCTATGATTGATTTAGTAATGGTGACCCCCTTCACATGTTGCCCATGCTAGTAATAAAAAGAAAAATGAGCACCATAAAACAACCTGGTAAAAGGGACAATGCTCACCAAAGGCCTTTCGACATCACACAACTCTCTAAAAATTACCAAAGTAAATACACATTATCACTAGTAAGCACTACTTATATTTAATATGTTTAGCCATATTAATGATTTGGGTTCTACGTTGTATGCACCATATTTGGACGACCCCAAGTAATTTATTCAAAAAAATATATTGTATGTTTACAGGTAATTCCTTAATTTTCACAACCAAATTATTCCAATTTTCTTTATCTCCTTGAGTTAATTGATGTATGTAAATATTCAACATTTATATCCATCCATGTTAATTGTTTTGTTTTAGTATTCTTTTAGCTTCATCAACAACTATGATTTTTTCCAACCATTCATTTTTTTAAAAAAAAATTTGCAATCATATTTTAACATCCATTAATATAAGTTTTTTCACATTCAACTTGATCATTCATACATATGAAATGGTATTTGCTAATATTTGGTTAGTTTTAATGAAAGTCAATAAACATGTAAGTACTAGAAAGCCATTTCCTAAAATTTGTCAATCAGAATACATGAATAGTCAAAGTGAAATCTTTCAAACTCCACACCATTGTATTACCATTAAACATTTTAATAATAATATTTTAAATGTTTAATGAAAATGCTTCAAATTGGCCAACAAAACAATTACAATCATCATTTTTGGGTTGATTTCTTGGTCGTAGTTTCAATGTTGAACCATGTTCACAATGTTTTTTGAATAATTCATTAACTTCATAAAATGTAATGGTTATTTGATCCCAAGAAGAAACAATACATGTTCACAATAGCTATTTAATGTTAAACATCTTGATACAACTTTTGCTTAAACCATTTTGTGACAAATTTATCTTTTTAATGAGAGAAAATTTTAAGATATTTTATTATATATGTTCCAAATTTCTTATCATGGATGGCCCCAAAATAACTATATTGTTTTGTTTGCTTAACCCATTCGTCTATTGATTTTATTTATTTATTTATTTTAAACACAAATTGGTGAAGTTTTAAACCTTCAATACCATTTAACAAACCTAAAGGTGTGTCAATTGAAACAATACGAAAGAAGAATAGGGTTTTAGTAAAATCCATTAACCACATCAATGCCACAAACTTAGTGTTGGAGGAAAAAAAATTATAAACCAATGGCAATATTCTTGAAAAATATTTCAATATTTCAAAACAAAAGATGAACTAATTAATCGCATGCAAATGGACATGGCATTCATTTGAACCATTATTAACAGCAATGAACACATGTTACAAACGTTCTTAAAGATACTATGTGGAGTAAAGGTAGTATATGATGACAAATTAAAACAAAAAACAATTGAAAGATTTATGTACAAATTAAAATTTTCACTCAATTTGAACCTTGAAAAAAATGTCTTGTCATTTTGATGTAGAAATCAAATCATGTAACACATGGAAAGATGGTTAGGATTTTAAGTAGGCGATGGACACAAATATGCACATGTTTATTTATTTCACATTACATTATTGAATTATTGTTGATTGTCATGGATGTGAACATTAAACACCATCTTATAATGGATGGAATTCATCCATAATGTTCATTTACAATTCCTAGGTAACTCTTAGTTAATTTTTAGTTATGTTTTAGTTAATTCTTAGTTAAGTTCTAGCCAATTTCGAATTCAGTTTTAGTTAACTCTTAACTAAGTCCTAATTAACTTTCGGTCAACCATGAGTTAGTCCTAGTTAAGTACCAGTTAATTTTTAATTAATTACTAATTAATTCCTAGTCAACTTTGAGTTAAGTCCTAATTAAATACTAGTTAATTTATAATTAAGTCTTAGTCAACTTTGAGTTAAGTCCTAATTAATAGTTAATTAAGTCTTAGTCAACTTTGATTTAAGTTTTAATTTAGTATTAGTTAAGTCTTAATTAAGTATTAGTTAACTCTTAATTAAGTTTTAGTCAACTTTGAGTTAAGTCCTAATTAAGTATTAGTTAATTCTTAATTAAGTCTTAGTCAACTTTGAGGTAAGTCCCAATTAAGTACTAGTTAACTTTTAATTAAATCCTAGTTAAAAATCCAAGTTAAGTCCTAGCTAACTTTAAATTAAGTCTTAATTAATTCCAAGTCAACTTTGAGTTAAATCTTAGTTAACCCCCAATTAAGTCTTAATTGACTCCAAGTCACCTTTGACTTAAATCCCAATTAAATTTTAGTTAACTCTTCGTTAAGTCTTAATTAACTTGTAATTAAGTCTCAATTAATTTTAAATTAAGGTTCAGTTAATTCATAGTTAATTTTTAGTTAACTAGGAAGGTTTTAAAAATGGTACAAATAAAAATAAGACCTCTCATTTTGTTTAATTTGTTCAACACCAATTTTAAGCACAATCTTACACCATAGCCTTGTTAGGTTTTTTTAATATTTATGTTTGCATATGTTAGCATAATAAAAATTTGTTTTCATGTTTGTCTTGCACATTTCGTATTCTTGTTCTTAATTTTTGTCTTCTTATTTAACCTTTACTTTGCTTTTACTCACCCCGTCTTTTTGTATAGAAGCCCTATCCTCATTACCAAAAACTTAGACTTATACCTTTCCTTTAACTTTTGTTCTTGTGGTTATTTATGTTCATAACATTGACATGGATGTAAATGGACACATCAATTCATTTTTCACCAATTTTTCTTTGCATAGAACTAATAATTTAACATTTAGTAAGAACTTCAAACAACTTTTATTTTTTGGAATAATTATTTTTCATATTCCCACATAGAAACAAACCAATGAAAACTTAAATGCATCTTCCTATCCAACTACAAGGTTTGGTTTTTTAAGAACAAAAGTGCAAATTGAATGTGCATCACGAAAAAAAAACATGTAAGAAAAAACTCATCATTTTTTACACAATGAGCACTGGTGATAATGAATTAAAAAAAACCTAGTATAAACAAAAAATAAAGGCAAAATATGCACAAAGTAAACAAGCAAAAGCTATGAGAAAAATAGATTTGTCTTCAAATGTGTTTCACTTGGTGGTTTAAAAAAAGTTTAGTTTTCACAAAATAAAATAAATCAAAAAGTGGGAATGTGCATCACAATAAAACAAGAATGCAAAAAAATACCTTTCTTACATTGAAGGTGATGGTGATGATGAACCTCGAAGAACAACTAAGTGGAAAACAAAAAAAATGTTAATTTGTACACTTGCCATATACAAAACAACAAAGACACAAAACGAAAATAAGATAAATGCTTATATATATATTTAAAAGGACACACGAAAACAAAAATATAGATGATGAGAACAAAACCACCTTGCAAGAATGAAAAAGATGAAATATAAACAAGCTAAGAAAATTATGCCACATAATGCTTTGAAATTGTTGATTGCATTTTGAGCCCTTAGGCCTATCTCCACTAATAAATAAAATAACAATTAAAAAAAGAAAAAGGATAATGATGATGAAACTCAAATGAAACCCGCACAAAAAAAAAGAAAAAAGTTGACAATCACAATGATAAAGCTTGAGTGAAATCAAACACAAAAAAAGAAAAATAAAGTGTAAATGACAATGAAACAACACAAAGAAACAAAAGTTGCATAATGTAGAGTCACTAAGAAGACAAACAAAAGTTTACAAGAATAGAGAAAATTGTAAACAACAATGACTAAAGTCACATAGCATGACAAAAGTCATAAGAGCTCACAAAGAAGACAACATAAGCTTGCAAAGGAGATTGTGGACAATGATGATGAAAGCTCTTAAGAAAGGGAACACAAAATTCACTTGAATCTCATTACCTTTTATCATGATGCTGTGAATCCATCATGACAAACAAATCATACCCAACAAATCCCTAACACTAACTTAATAGGCATGAATTACCTATGAAAAAGTTAGTTAGCATCTACATTAGTGCTCACAAATTAGTTTTGACATTAGGTAGGTGTTATGTATTATCTATTCCATTTAACACTCTAGACCTTAATCATGGATTGCAGCAGAAAACAGTAGAAAGTCTCCATAAATTTCTCAAGATATTCTTCAACTCTATTTCCCCAACAATTCCATGGCCACTCTTTCAGCAAAGTGTATGAGTAAGTTCCACTTCAATTTGCTTCCTTGTATGTGGGTGGGTCAAACTAGGTCAAGCTTGGGTTATTGCCTTGGAGAAGCAAGAATTATGGTGACCAAAAAGATGGCATCTGAATTGGTTGATGAGATACAGAGAAAGGTGAAGTGCAACAGTTCATGTACCTTAGGTATTGATTTCCTTTGAAGCCATCTCCTGCTGCTGCTTCTGGTGTGTGTCTTCTCTCTCTCTCTCTCTCCTGTGCTGCAACATTGTTTTACTAATCCTGTGTACTGCTCTGGATATCCTACAGAAGAAAATCAGATGGGAAATTGTGGAGCAGATGATAGAGTGGCAGCAGCAGCAGCAGCAGCAGGTGATGATGATGATGATGGGGTGTACAAACGTTGTTGCAAAGTTGGGGTTATCGGAGCCGGTGCAGGAGGGCTAGTAACTGCCAGGGAACTCATGCGGGAGGGCCACAGTGTTGTGGTGTTTGAGAAGTCAATGACGGTGGGAGGGGTGTGGGTGTACGAGCCTGAGTTTGACAGTGAATTGTTAGGCGTCAAATCTGACCGCAAACGTGTGCATTCCAGTATGTATGCATCACTGCGCACAAACCTTCCTCGGGAGCTTATGAGCTATGTGGATTATCCATTTCTGCCCAGGAATGGAAGAAGAAGGGATGGACGGCGCTACCCAGGTCATCAGGAGGTGGCCTTCTACTTGCATGACTTTGCTCAGGAATGTGAGCTTCTTGATTTCATTCGATTCGGAGTTTCAGTGGAGCATGTGGAATTGGAAATGGATAGGCCGAATGGAGAGATTTCATGGAAGGTGACAACGAGAAGGAGAGTAGTAGATGGATTTGAAGAGGTGGTGGAGGAGGAAGTGTTTGATGCTGTGGTAGTCTGCTCCGGTCACTTTTCTGAACCCAGGATTGCAGTTATCCCTGGTATTGTCAACCCAAATCCCTAAACCCTAAACCCATCCTCCTCTCAGCTTTGGACAAGAAGTGTTGTAGCCTGGAATGTATCCTGTGGTCCTTTGTTTTACAATCTTTGGAATTAGGGTTGGTTGGAAATGATGTTGTTACATTCAATGATAACAGGAAAGTATTCAGTTAGAGAATCCTGGGCTCCACGAATTGCAAGTACACTGGTTGTAAGTGGTCATGGAATAGGTCATATTCTGAAATGAGGTGCAGCCATAAGGCAGTCTCTACTGGTGTTGATGGGGGAGGGGAACTGACTGGTGGCAAGGGTGCAGGTATAGGTACATGGCCAGGGAAGGAAATGCACAGTCATAATTACCGGGATCCACAGTCATTTACAGACAAGGTAGTGAGTTTTATCACTCTTCCAAAGCTCTTTTTGCCATGTGATGAAGGTTGATAAGTGATTTTGTGTGGTCTTGCTCAAGTTCATAAGATAATGGCAAGATGCAATGCCATCAGTCTGTTGTGGTGATAGGGACTGGAGCAAGTAGTGACGACATCTCGAGAGAATTAGCAGAGGTTGCCAAGGAGGTTCATGTAAGTGGACGCAGCTGGAAATCTTCAGTTGAATTTGCAAAGCCAGTGGGCAGACATCAAAACATCTGGCTGCACTCCACGGTTGATCCTTGCTCCTTCCCGATGCTATTCTGCGTCTTTCATTGTGAAGACCTTCCTTGATATACTGGAATGCAATTGTACATAAATTGTGGGGGGCTTAAGATCTTTGAAGTGACTTGTCTGTAAAATGCTGGATATTGCTAATGTGATCAAATGCTGTTCAATAGTTATGATGCCAGTTGGTCTGCATAACAGGTTCAGTGTTCACACTGTAGGTGAAGTGTGCACGTGAGGATGGAACTGTGGAATTTGAAGAAGGCGGTTCTACTGTGGCTGATGTGATCTTGCATTGTACTGGGTCTGTGAGCTAATCACTTTTCCAGACATCTCCATCATCTTTTGTTTTGTAGTTTCATGAGATGTCTACAGTTTCAAGCAAGAAATGTTGATTGATGAGGATTGTACATGCAGACCGAATGACATTTTTATTAGCAGGGAGGGTGAAGGATCTTAATCACGTAAATCTGTGCTTGTTACAGGTACTACTATTACTACCCATTTTTGGATACAAAGGGCCTGGTGACAACTGGCAACAATGTAGGACCCCTATATGAACATGTGTTTCCACCAACATTGGCCCCATCACTTTCTTTTGTGGGTCTTCCGCAAAAGGTGAGCCACTCATAAGTCCAACTTATGCTTGAGCTGGAGTGCCTAAAATCCTAAACCTCTTGTCACAAATGAATTCTTTGTTTGTAGCACTGGTGTACATAGTCTAGTGGTAGATTCTGGTTTCCTACAGTGCAAATGTGGGAAGGGAGCACTTTGGTGTGATGATGTTGCTTTGAGAGGACCATGGATCAGAGCAGTGTTTGTGGTGACCAACGCCATGGTTAACTTAGGACATAGATGTCTGACTGCTCTTGGGTTGATTATGCAATGGATTGCAGGTGATACCATTTCCATTGTCTCAGCTTCAGGCCCGATGGATAGCGAAGGTGCTCTCAGGCAAAGTGCAGCTGCCATCCCAAAGTGAAATGATCAAGTCTGTTCAGGCATTCTATGCTCAATTTGAGGCTTCTGGCAGCCCTATGGACCATCTGCACTACTTGCAGGGTGACTCCCAGGTTAGTTCATGTTGCCCTCTCTGGGAACTTTTTTATAAGTACTACTGCATTCTTAGGGTTCTGTCCAATACAGATACTGGTGCAGCATTGAGAGGGTACAACAACTGAAGTTGAGAAAGTTTATTGCTCCTGGTGACTGCTTAAATATGAATGTGCACTGTTGCTGCAGTTTGCATATGATAATTGGCTTGCTGATCAGACTGGAAGTGAACACCTGGAAACCTGGAGGTCAAAAATGTATGCAGTAGCTGGTCAGAACAGATCAGACAATCCAGAAACATATCGAGACATCTGGCCAGATGACGACTTGCTTGAGGAGGCACTTTCAAGCCTGAGGAAGCTTGACACTAACAGGTGATTCATAAACCTGGTATAGTTGCCTTTGCATTTCTGGCTTTTTGTGTACTTGCATCTATTCTGATGAGCACCTAGTCATGTGATGATGCTTTCTTGAAAATGATGTTGTATTCCTAGAGTCTTGGAAGGCACTGGCGCAATGTGTAACCCATTCATTGTTCAATTGGTAGGCAGTTGCAAATGTGTTTTAATGTGCTATTTGTGTAATTTCTGCTGTGTTGCAGGACCTTGGCAGACTGAGAAGACAACACATGAACTGGGAGGATTGATATATGCTCTGATGTTTATCCTGATTATTGGAATAAGATTACGTATTGTCCATGCAACTTTGGGCGTGTAAGTGAAACTGTATAAGAGTGAAGTTGAAAATAATACGAACTCAACAAGGGAAGTATAACTGTGAGGTCTTGTACAAAATTGTTGATGCAGCTAAGCTAGTGTGTGATATATCAGTAGCAGAGAGGCCTGCTAATCTTGAGCTGTAGGACCAAAGCATAGAATCATCACTGGAGTGCCACCTCAGTGTACACACTAAAATGGAATTGAGGGGATTGTAGTGGTGCTCTGAGAGCAATTAGATTGTTAACATACCCAAACCAATCTTATGTTTCATGGTAGTGATGTATTACATTTGGATATATTGGATGCTTGTCTCTCACATTGGAGGACCTATAAACTGTATTAATCTATCCATATTCATCTCTACACTAACCTTGTCAGATGTCAAGGCCTGTGGAAGGCCTTAATCATGCACATCTTGTTGAGCCACTTGTTTCCTGGAAGGTTTATTATGTCTTTTCTGTGCTCTGCGCATATAAGCCAACTCCCCTCACTTGTGGGTCCCATTGAGATCCAATTGGGAGAGACTGAGGTCTGCAGTAGTGCCAGAGAAAAGACTGTCCCTAGAAGATGTTCAATGTTTTTGATGTGCTGGTGACGAATTGGTAGGGAGAGTCTGGACTGGAGGTAAAGCCAAGCCTTACAACTGCTGCTGTTTCCACATGTCACTCAGTTGCGGTTTCCAGTGTATACTTGTTCTTGAACCCATGTTCTTGAAAACCAGTGGAGAGTTCTTTGAGGTTTTGGAAATGACTGGAACTAGCTGTCTGTTAAGTCCGCTGTTTTTCCCTTGAAGAAACCCAAAGCCAGTGGTTATGCCATTATGACATTCCTATCTTGAAAACCCAGAACTTGTGGTTATTAACTCTGGAAAGCCCCCACCCATTGAGCTCTGTCTGACACTTTGCATGGCTGTCTTTGTGCCAACCTGCGCGGAGCCACCAAGTTTTGCTGCAGGATTTGATTGTCACAGGGTTGATTACAAGCCCAGAAGTAGAGTACGCTACTGGTAAGAATTGGGAGATGCTAAATACCCACCATTGAGCTCTATCCAGTGCCCATTTTGACTTGTCCTTTTGTGCCTTGCATGGTTCTCTGTTGAACCCTGATGCATGGTTCTTCATGTTCTGCATGTTCTGCAAAAAAACATAATTGATTATGTCCTGCTACAACCAGACCAAGATCAAACCTGGAGGCTCTCCTATGAGAGAGGATGTACTAAACCATAAGCATACTTTCAAGATGTGAAAAGGCTCTGTTTTCCTAAAATTTAATGTGTTGCATGGTCAAAATACTCAAACCCTACAGCAAAAACCATGTTTTGAGCAGGACAGTGCTTGATGGGGGGGGCGGGCTTAGGATTTTTTTAAGGAATCTTGTGACTCTACTGAGTAGAACATGTGAGTCCCACAGAACACATCCAATTTTCTTTTTCTTGTTAGAACATGGAGAACCACACAAGATGAGGGGGTGTGGAACGTCTCTCTAATTGCACAATGGCTTTGCCCTATAACTGACACCCATAAGGATGATAAATATTCAACATACTAAATTGGAAACACATGGTGGTTAGCAGTGTTTGTTTTATGAAAATTCTTATGTTGGATCATATGCTAGCATCTCAAGAGGGATTTACCATTAAATGGTGACAGGTTTCTGGAACTTGTCCAAAAACTAAAAAGTGGGTACGCAAAATGTCCCACCTTGAAAATCTGAGTGGAAAGGTGATGAAAAAAATTATCAACTTTTCAAAATTTGGTGATTTTTTGACCAAAAGATCAAAGGATCATGCAACAAATATTTTCATTTTTATTTTTCGCATTTGTGTGAAATTTCACAATAAAGAAATGTGACTGGTGGTTACAGCATGGTGCAGCACAAGTGGATCCTTCAGGGATGCCCAAAACATTTCTACAGCAGACTCTGCATGACCCTAGAATGTAGGGACACCAAACTTTCTGGGTGCATCATCTAAGAACAACTCCACAGGTGCTCAGTATTTGACACTGCAAAGTAAAATTGGATGAAGAAAAATCAAAACTTGCTGGTTTGGCTTATCAAAATGGTATTGGCACAGCATTTTTGCACAGTTTGCTGAGGCAAATAAAAGGGCACATCACAGCCTAACACTTGTCAGAGAAGAGTGTAATAAACATGATTTGACCGCTTCTCCCCGTTTCTAATTGGCCAATCATAATGATTGGTCCAGGTGGTTTGTTATTAGTAGTCTTCCCACGTATTTGCCAATCCCAGTTTTAGCTATTAGAGTGGGTGAGGTTGGAAAGAAAGGAAATAACTTAACTTGGATGTGAGAAATATTTTTTGCAGGATGACATACTGAGCACCTTTGGAGATGCTGTAATAATGTTTCTGCCCAACACCGGTAGGGCACCGGAAGAGCCTCCAACAACACCCTGGACGGCGCAAGACTTCGACCGATGAACGAAGAACGGTCACTGACTGGTGTTCCATTGAACGAGCATGACACCGAGCGCTCACGAATCCCGCGCAGACTTGCGGGAAATCCTTCGATACCAGAGGGGAAGATCGAGGTTTGAACCAATGTCGTGGTCGCTGTCGTCGGCTGTCTTCTTCTTCTTCTTTAGATTTGTTTTTCCTCATATCAACATCTGAAGTCTTTCTCCTCTAGAGAACTCTTCTTATGCTCATGCTTCAACCGTATTCTTCTTTTTCTTCATCATCATCATCATCATCATCATCTTCTTTGCATTCTCCTGTTTGTGTATGTATGAATCGATCCATCCATCTTCCTGATCTGTCAAAATACCCTAAAACTATCCTCTTTCTCCGTGAATCTTGTGTTTGTCGTTTCTGGGTTTCCGAGTGTTGAGGGTTTGGGTTGTTGGGGGGTTTTTTTTGGTCGTAGAGAGTGGAGAGGAATCTGAAGGCATTCATTCGTGAGGGAAATCGGTTCGCAGAGTTAGGTTGAGGTAGTGGCAAAGGGGAAGGGGATTGGGTTGTCTTTATTTTGGGTTTTTGTTGGTGGTCGTGGTGGTTTTCAGAAATGGCCAGCCAGGTGCAGGTTGGCGAATCCAGGACGAATGTGAGAAACGATTGGAGGCGATATGCAGCGGTGAAGCTCTCAACAGAGTATGATTCCGAAGGAGCTGTGTTTGTCAACAAGCTTTCGGCACGCATGCTGAACGGACTCGCAAAACTCACGGGCTCTGTCCAAAGAGAACCCGGAGGCGATTTCCGATATCCTCTCTTTGGCGTCGTCACCAAGTACCTGTCGGTCCTGTATGATCACGAGGATAAGAATGCGCTTGTTACTGTCTCTGCTGATATAGGACGAAACCTTCAAGTGAAATACTTGCGGGATGTTAAGGTGCGGTGACCCTCTCTCTCTCTCTCTCTGTGGATTTTTTGTCTTTCTCTTTTGGTCTCTGAAGCTGGAACAGATCCTTTTTTGTTTTCTTTCAAACTTTGTGGGTGAAGATTTGTAGACATGAACAGAGATCAAGTGCTCCTTGCCAAAAATAAACAACACTGATCAAATTTTACACGAAGATGTGTAGTATGTCAAGCTTATGTCAAGCTTCCCCAGCTTACAAAGTAAAGGCATCTGCTTTTGATGAAACTCAATGCAACTTCCTCTTGTCCCCTGGCACATTATGCCTGGAAGAGTTTGTAAGGTGGGGGTGAATACATACAGCAGAAGCACAGATAAATTGCAGATTTTGTCGCTGAGAGATGCAATGTCGGAGCAGAAGCACACACAAAAAATTGCAGAGTTTATCTCTGAGAGATGCAATGTTGGGGGGTTGGCTGAAGGTGCTGCGTTGCTTGACAGGCCCAGCAAGGGGAAGTGAAGCTTCTAGGGCAGACATCAAACACGAAGTACAAGACACAGCTCGCATATGACATTCCCCCTTCCACAACTTTTGTAAGTCTTGCCACCACCCCCTGGCCCAATCTCTGCCACCTTTCTTCTACCCCTCCTTCTGCACTGTATCAAGTTCTTGCTTTTTTTTTTCCTTTTTCCCATGTACAGAAGAAAATAGTTTTTGAATTGCCATCAAATTGATATGAGGTTGATAGTGTTTGATAGTGAGAGAGTGTGAGGTTTTCTTGTGTAATGTGTTTGGCTTGAGGAATGCATTACCATAAGAGTATGGAGCATTTTTGTCAAATGATAATAATTCTGTGATATCTGATGTAAGTTTGATATGCGTGTGCAGCCAAAAGCAGTGATAACACTTCCTGTAGGTGAACTAAGAGTTGAAGAGGAAACTCGTGAAGAAGATCAAGTGTTGGCTTTCAGTGGCTTTCTTGGAGGCTCCCTCTTGAATGGGCAAGTTGTTGGCAGCTACTCAGAAGAAACAGCAACTTTGAAATACACCTTCAAGGTAAAATATTGTGAGCTTAAAGCTATCTAGCATGCACTCTCTCATGTGCTTAAAGCTTTTGAGACACACAGAGTTGGGGGGGTTAACCTACAGTTCTTGTCTTGACCAGGATGAAGAGCTGACTCTGGTCCCGTCAGTGTCATGGCCCTCACTATCCCCAACTCTTGCATTCAAGCGCCAGTTTGGACCTCGTAACAAGCTCAGGTGATGCATTGTTAGTTTCTGCAAGACATGCAAGAGCAATCCACAATCAAGAGGGTTTATAGTAATGGGCTTTGTGTGGAGGGATATTTTACTGCAATTATTTCCATAACTTTGAGACAACTTCTTGGAGTACAGTTCTCTAAAGATGGAGAAGCAATGCATGGTTAAGAGGCTTTATGCTTTACAGCAATTGGTTGTGTGTGGATGGATATATTTACTGCAGTTATTTCCATAACTTTGAGACAACAACATGGAGTACAGTTTACAAGCACAAACCAAATGAGGATTTCAAGCTGAAGCTTGGTTATGATTCTGCTGTGCGCCTCTACTGGGGGTCATTATGGGTATTCTCTCTGTCTTATTGAGAACCATTGTTGTAACATACTTGATGCAGACTTGGAACTTTCTTATGTGTCTTTTACATATTTGATCTTTACCTGCACTGTTGTTTCACAGTGACGTGCCTAAATTTTGGGGTTGATTTGAAATGCTGACTTCTATTCTGTACAAATTTCTAGCTGTTTTAATACGTTTTTAAAAACTCAGCCTAGTTGCAGGCGATATTCATAGATAGATGGGAATATGTGCAGGTAGGGAAGGAAGATTTGGGTGCAAAAGCTGCTCCCAGGAAATGCAAGCTGCAAGTGATGTTACAAGTGCAACAAGATGATGTGAAGTCAGGAGCTTTGCTGTTCAGAATAAAAAAGAGATGGGACTTATGACCGTAAGTGAATGAAAGTTGCATGACAGCTTTGAGATATCTGTGCGTTATGGACTTCTCATAGGAAATTTTGTTGCATGCCAATAGCAACAGGTACCTCAACTATCAGTGTAAGACAAAAGGGGAAGTGGGGATAAACAATTTTGTGTTGTGCACAAAAATTCTAAACTTATTCATGGAAAGATTAGCTTGTTGATACCAGTGGAAACCTGATCAATTTTACTCTGGCACAAACACTTCAACTGTTAACTTCTTATTTTTGGGGTCAATTGCTCCTTTCTCCTGGGAGTGCATGTGTGAAGTTGTGTTCATTATGGGACTGCTTACTGGCTAAGTGAGTTTGTGATTATCTAACACAATGGAGTGTTTCACATTGTGCATTCTGAAAGTCTGAATGTTGGATGTGTTTATTGATTATCCAAAGGACCAAAATATAACTTGGAATGCAATTGTTGTTCACTGTTAGAAGCAAATTACCAATGGGGTGATGAACAAGATTGCCTTCGATTCTTGCTTCTTTATGTGCACACCCCTATTAGTTATTTCCTTTGTTGTTGCCTCAATTCTGGAGGTCTTAAACTTTTTGTATTTTCCCCTACTCTTTTCTTCAAGGATCTTCAAAATCTAAATTCATTAGACGGTTTGCAAGGGACTTTTAGCTTGTTGTCAAGCCTCCTCAGCTTTATCTTTTGACGGAACTGGCTTTATTGGTTCTATCTGGAGTTTAGAGACTTGGAAATTGTGTAGGGTTTTGGATACAACTTCCTCTTCAATTCGAGAACCAATTTATGATTGGCAGCCTATTTGCATTCTCCAAGGTAAGTTTTTTTCAAAAAATGAAAACCATTCTATATAATGACAGAGGACAACAGTCTTGTAAATACAAAGAGTTCTATGTAGGGTTTTTTTCAATTTTGTGATGTAGCCACTTGGCAATCATCAACAAGAGGAATTAGCCAAATTTGGCTACAGGTCAGAGAGGAAAGTAGAAGATCTTAGAATGAGAGAGGAATTAGGTGTCTTGCTATACTTTGGTGACCTGCTGGAACATGTCGTCCAAGTATAATGGGTTTTTCTTTCCACAGAAATCCTTTGAATGAGTCACACTGATTTTGTTGCAAAGTGGCAAATATTACCCACAAAAACTCATGGCGTCATTCCAGGCATTTATGTCTCCACCAGTGCATACTGCAATGAACATAGACAGTTAGTTGTTTGCCCAACCCCATCCCCATAAACGAGAAAACTTTGAAGAAAATAAAATGAGAGACTAGGTATTTTGTGATGCCAGGAGGACACTTGGGTCAATCATATGACCCACCCATCAAAAGCAACGCAGTCATTTTCTTTGACTAGCCCTTTTGAAGATCATTGTGTCCTATGCATATTTACGAGTCTCAAAACTCAGTTCCACACTATTGAAAAGCTTGTATTTTTCATTTCAATTACTATGTAAAGGCTATCATATTGATGAAACCCTGGCAAGCTTCATTAAACAAAGCACCCAGCACAGGGGGAAAGAAGGAACAAAGAGAGAGAGAGAGAGGACTTTGCCAACGTCTGAGCCAGAAGAGCAAAACCCAAAGTGAGTCACAATGGGGGGAAAAAAAGGAACAAATCATGCTCCAGAGCCGTCATATTGCTAGTGGAGGTGCTCTAGTAATAAGATCACAGCCAATTCCCCAGCTTTCTTCATGTTCTCTTCAGTTACCTCAGGTGGGGTGACCTCTTGAAGGTCTAATGCAGGTGTATCAATCTCAAGGAACCAATTCTGGAACCCGGCAGGTGCGTAAGTGGTTATCACCTGAGCTGGTTTGCGAGACTTATTGGCAAAAGTGTGAGGCAGCAGTCGAGGTAGATGAATGAAGGAGCCTTGCTTGGCAATGATTTCCTTGCCTCCCACTATCCACGCCATCTCTCCATCCAACAGGTACCAGGATTCCTCTTCGTTTGTAATGCTCATGGGCAGGCATGCGTGCTCCGGGTAGAATCAGATCCTCATGAACTGCATACGCTCCTCCAGTCTCGTTCCCTAATAATGCCTTGAACGTCACCAGAAGTCCCAACACCCAGAGGCGAATTCCTTCGCCTGAGTTCAAACACAGATCATGAGTTCAAGTTACAAACTGATCCATGAAGTTGTGGAGATTTGACTCAAGTGGACAGATTTCTAACACACTTAAAGAAGAAATTATTTTTTTCTTCTACAATCTAGCTGACTGAGTAGCTTTGCTTCGTTTCCCGCGTAGTTTCGTATCTGCACAAATGTGTAACGCTTTCAGCCCTCAGGAGTACTCTACAGATATCGGGGTATGTTACGACTAGTTGCTTGAAGGTGTGGATTAATCGGCACAACCTGAAATTTCGCTTCGCTTCTCTTCTTTCCGACACTCATGGTCCGAAAGAAATGAAGCAGACCATGTCAATGTTGATTTTTCACGTGTTACAACTGGCACTAATTTCAAACTCTCTCAAACTTTGTCAACCCTGGAGCTCCAAACTTGACGAAGGTCTGCTGTACTCTAATGCCAGTCTCAAGCTGCAATGTCCCCGCTCAAGCTCCGCATATCCACTCTAAAAGAAAGGCACAATAGTTAGATCATTGGAATACACATCTATTATTGTCATATCAACAATTTGATCTCGTTGCGCCAAACACGAATTGGTGGAAAAGAAAGAAAGAAAGAAAGAAAGAAAGAGAGACATCAAAATATGGTAGATCAACAACAACACTCCAGTTTGAGAGAGAGAGGGAGAGATTTGGGATGCAGGTTTGGGTGCAGGTCCGGAACAGGTTGAGAAAGAGGATTCTTGTGTCTTCTATGCTCCACACAACAGGGGGAGGTACACTGGTGCACACAGTCAGTAAGTACCCAGTAAGTAGCAAAAGGGCCCAAGGGGGCGCCTTTTTTCTGCAAGGAACGATGAAGCTTTAGGGGCAGTAGTAACAAGAAGAAGAAGAAGAAGAAGCGGCAGCAGCAGGGTTCCTGGTTTGTTGGTTTGTTTTCTGGGACAAAACAAAATTTGCTTTTGTTGTTAAAGAAGAAGCCAATGAGTTTTTTTTTGGTTATAGACAGGAAGATTGCTGTGGTGGGTGATGCTTGTTCTAGACTTCCAATTATTATTAGATTTCACGATTTGCATGCAGGTGACATTAGAGAGACTGTGGGTGTGGGCGAGATAGATTCCTATCACGAGAGAGACTAGCTCTCAGGGACTAACTCTTTCCCTTCTTTGGTTCTTACAGGCTGCGTGTCTTTTTGGCCTTTCTTTGGCCTTCCCTTTTGTCTTCCCTGTGATGATTCTGACCATCAGGGGTTTTTATTGGGGTTTTTCGGTTTTCTCTTATGTTAGACCTTCGGTCTACTTTCAGACTTCAGTCCCAGTTCTTCACATTTTGCAAGGTACTCAGCTTAGGTTCATCCACAACTGAGGAATATCAGGCATCCATTGGATGGTGTGCTGGTGGGTGCCTGGTTCACTATGGCCATGTGTCAATCAATGTTTGGAGTGGAGAGGAGCCAAATAGATAAGGCTACACAACCTCACACCTAAAGGAAAACACACACACACACACACACACACACACACACACGATGCTCAAAACACAAATTGTTACAGAAACTAGGTAACAATAATGACAGAGGGTTAGGAAGCTAATGCAGTTTGGAATTCGAATTGGATCAGGAACTCATGAAATGGACTCTCCAAACCCAAAGCAAAACAAAGGCATAGAAAATGAACCAAAATGAACAAGGGGTGTGTCAGTCACATTGTGGCCTTGCCATTTACATTATTTAAAAGTATCTCAAGGCAAAAAAGAAGAGCTATGAAAACTCAACAAATATTTCACCATGCAAAAATATAATCTTCAAAAAATCCTCTCAAAAAAACCAAAATCCTTCAAGATATTATAACTCATGTAACTAATCTCAAGTTTCAACACAAGCCAAAATATCATGTTTCAAAAATCCTCATGTAAAAATACACCTATTATTTATTACCTAATGGCCAAAATCCCTTAAGCTACTATACTCTATAATGAATCTAGACACAATATCCTTGCCTTGGTAAGGCAGGCCCAACAATATTGGGATTTGTTGAAACAAGAAGAAGAAGCACCAGCACAGAAAGCCAGCCAAAAGAAAATTTTGAGTTGGTAGAATGGCACTTGCTGCTTCTGCTCAGTTGTGTGCTGCTTCTTCCCCTTCCTTCTTCTTCTTCTTCCACCACACTCTGTTCTCGCACCGTTGTTCTTCGTCGTCTTCAGGCTGTTCTAGATTGCAGCTCAAGTGTTGTGCTGGTGCTGCACTTGCAATAGCAGATGGGAGGAAGGTCTTAAGGAAGGACAGGAGGTTGCGGCTTAAGTGTTGTGCTTTTGCAGTTGCAAGCGGGAATGTGGGGAAGGTGAGGGATGAAGAGGAGGACGACGACAAGGGGCAGAGAAGAGCGGCAGCTGTTGTGGAGCTTTGGAAGTGGGGGCGGGAGCAAGGAGTAGTGGGATTGGATGTGGTGAAGGCGGTAGTTGTAGGGAAGAAGGAGGAGGAGAAGGAAGGAGAAGGATTAGGGTTAGTAGCGCAGCGGGCAATTGTGCAAGGGGAAGATGTGGTGAGTGTGCCGGAGACGTTGTGGATTAATGCTGCGGCTATCGATGATTCCGTGATCGCACCGTTTTGTCAGAGTTTGAAAACCCCGTGGCTCAGAATTGCGCTTCTCCTGTTGCACGAAAAGACGAACCCTAACTCCAGATGGCGCCCTTATCTCGACGCGCTTCCGCTTGCTTTGGACTCCCCGCTTTTCTGGTCAATGCTCGTCCTATCTTTTTGAACATGGTGCTTGCTTGTTTGCTGGATTGCATGGTGCTTTCTTTTCCAGCTCCATGCATGCCGATCTGAGGCTTTAAACCCTAAATGCAGGTCAAATGAAGAGCTAGAGGAGCTGCAAGGTGGGAACAACAACCTGACCTTACTGCAATCTTAAAGCAGAATATCCAAGTGATGAATTGTTGCTGTTGCTGCCGCATCGTCATTCTCATTCTTGACATTCCTGTGCTATTAGGGTTCTTATTGTGGATCTTTCTTGGATCCAATCTTTGGGGGTTTGTAATGGGTGCATAACTGATTGTTGTGCACAAAGCAGGCACACAACTGCTCGGGTCTGTGGCTGGATATGTCGACTATGTAGAAAAGGAATTCAACAAGCTTTTTCAGGATGTGATTCAAGCTAATCCACAGATTTTTGATCCCAATGTTTTCACTCTGGAAGCCTTTTTGTGGGTTTTTGGTATCCTCCGTTCACGCACATTTGTTCCATTGACTGGCAATGACCTTGCACTCGTCCCATTTGCAGACCTGGTAATATCTTCTGGCATTACCAGTGTGGGAAATTCAACAGTAGGGTATCCAACTTTTTTTTCAAAGAAGAAAGAACCTGTTTGCAGATGTTCAATTTTGGACCAGGACAAAGTGTCAGCTACATATAATGTTTGATAGGATTGGTAATGACTTTTAGGATTGCAAGCTTAGTGGTGAAAGATGGAATGCTTGGATTGGCAGGTCAACCATGGACCGAGAATTCGTGAGGAGACTGCAAGCTGGGTCAAGAAAAGCACAGGCTTGTTTTGGAAGACTGAAAAAAATACAAACATGCTAGTTTTGCGGGCTCCCATCAACTTTCTTCCTGGGGAGCAGGTCTGCCAACTGTCCTTTCTATACCTGCTCTCACTGATTGCACCTTATATTGTCCCTAGGCAAGCACTCCATCTGATCTGAGGGTGGCCTCCCAAGTTAGTGATTTGACATGTTAAGGAGGGTGACAGGTGCTTATGCAATATGGAAGAAGCAAGAGCAATGGCGAGCTGGCATTGGATTATGGGTTTGTAGAAGGACATTCAATGGGAAGCAGTATCCGAGAGTCTCTATCCCTCACTCTGGAAATTTCTGAGACAGATCGGTTTGCTGATGACAAACTGGACATTGCAGAGTCAAATGGGCTTGATCGTAGTGTGCAATTTGACTTGGTGCGTGGGCAGGGTCCACCTGATACAATGCTTACCTTCCTAAGACTCACTTCTCTCACTGGGGCAGATGCTTTTCTTCTGGAGGTATGTTTGCATGCAATTGCCACTCATATTGTGCAGCTGGTTGGTGAAATGGGAAGCTGTACTTCTAGGAATTGAATGAATCTGACTGACTCTTCATATGTGTGAGCTGTTCTTTGATAGTGTTTTGTGGCCTATCTAGTATTCATGAGGTCATGACAGAAGAGTGGGTATCAGGCACTATTCAGGAATTCAGTGTGGGGTCACCTCAGTTTGCCAGTGAGCCATGACAATGAAGAGGCAGTGTGCTTGACAATGCTTAGTGGCCTCCAGGCAGCACTAGCAGGCTACAGCACAACTACAGAGGAGGTTTGTGAAGCAACCATCTTTGCCTTAGTTATCCATCTCCTTATGACGCCTGTATGCAAGCTTTGTGCCATCCACTGCAAATATCTGTTTGGAGAAGGATTAATGCTCAAAGTAGAGGGGTTTTGCGATCATGATTACTATATTGTCAATCACCTGAATGCCTTAGAGATTCTTCTATGTTTGATTGACTATGCAGCAGGAAAATGTATTGCACCAAGCTGTTGTAATCTGCAGCTTTGGCCGGAAGAGTCAAGTGGACTGTCAGATTAGTTGTGACTTTCCTAGTCCCCTTTTTCACAGTCAAGTGTTCATTGAGCTAGCAAGTCAAGAGAAAAGGGAGATTGATGCTAAGCTCATGGAGCAAGCATGACTGAAAACTTCTTGGTGGTGGGCTCTATGTGTTGTTATGGTGCTCTGATCTTGGGAGGTCACACACCTTGAGATTATTTTCAGCCTCTTGTGCACAACTTCAACGTTAGATTGAGTTTGGTGTGTCCATCCTAGCTAGGCTCAATCTCTGCAAGCTATGGATGATAACATAGTTCCCATTACAAGTTTGGTGTAGCAAAGTTGATGACTGTTATCAGTGTTACCATCACTAAAAGTTGGTTGCTATGGAGCCCCATTGTTAAAATGTTGATTGCATGCATTATTGATGTGACAGGACACTGACCTTCTTGATAGGGGAGGGCTGAGTAAGAGGAAAGAGATAGCAATTGTCATAAGATTGGGAGAGAAGCGTGTGCTGCAAGAGCTGCAAACATGGTTTGAGGGACGAATGGCAGGGCTGGACTCATTAGAGTACTATGCTGAGCGGCGCTTAAGGGATCTGGGCCTTGTTGATGACACAGGCTCCATGACCCCATGGGTACTCTGCTTCCTTTTGCCTTGAGCTGTTTGTCAGAATGTTTGCAAGCTAGAAGACCACTGATACCTGTATATTTTCTTACAATCGATTGAGAGGCCAGGCTTATTGTAGTCGATTCACTTTTGGCCCCAGGGACAAACCTCAAGTCAAGCAGCGTACTATTCTGTTGTCAATCAGCAGGTCCCAAAGGTCTTGGGTAATAGTAGTTTATTCCAAATACTCATGTGCATGTCTGTTTGTTTGCTGCTTGTGTACTTTGTGAATTTCAGGTTTTCAATGAGTAGGCTCAATGGACAATTGAAAGTTCCTTTCTATCAACCCCGAAGAATTTTGGTGCTTGTGTCACTGAAACATGGCAACAAAGATACTGGAGGTATGGCATTGTTCTTAAAACATTGTTATTATTTGTTGCTACTGATTCTCACAATTCCAACTCTTCTTATCTTCATGTTTTTACTCTTCTTGTCTTTCAAATATCGTCTTTGATTTTGGAATCATTGGATAGTAGGTTTTCTTCTCTATTTTGCAAGCTCTATGGCCACAATGCTACAGGAATCGGAAACTTATGAGTCCAACCTATTTGGTCATTTTGGACCTGACTTGTGTGTCATTTGCAAAACCAGTCATCCTGTTCAGCCTCAGCCTTGTGACAATGATGCCCTGAACAATAGTCCATTTCTTGCGCAAAAGATGAGAATCTGCCAAATCAATTCATACCCATGGTTACTGTAGAGATGCTAAGCTTGATGAAATATGATCAAAAGTTTGAGAAACTTCAAGTCAGTTCAGAAACACTCTTCAAGACCTGCAGCAATCAACAAATCAGTGGTGTAAAGCATTATTTTCTTGCTCATGTTGACCAGCAATGGTGGTTCATTTTATCCCAACTAATTTGTATTTTACCTGCACCAGGTGGTCCCCATTTTTATTAGTGGGAAAAATGCTCTTCCCAAGTCCCATCTGGATTCTCAGTATGCTCTCAAATTGATGAAGCATTGTTGGATTATGGTTGGAATATACCATATTACTGGAATCTGTATATCCTTCAGCACACTTACAACATAATGCTTGAAAGTACATCAAGAAGTACTTACTTTTCAGGGGGAATATTGTCTTGGGTGCAAACAGTTCTCTTTGGCTGAAGTGGAGAGCAAAATCATACTGTACATATCGAGACACCAGCGTAAGGTCCTCATTGCCTTGTGAAGAGGTTAGTTTCCATCTGAGATATTTAGGGTGAACACATTGGTACTTTACTTCTACACTTTTTGTGTTCAACTGATTGTAGCAGTGACTCAGACTACATTTTTTAGCAGGAGTGAACAATTGAGTAATGAAGGAGCAATTGAAATTTGAACTGAGGCCCTTTCTAGGGTTGGCAATTTTGTTTGCTAGTTATAAGCTTCTCCACTTCGTCCCTTTTTACTTGAACCTCACTCTGGACGTCTTTGTTCAAAATGTGCAACTTCTTATTAGTGGCCTCTTTGCTCAACAACAATCTTTTTAATTGTGTGTCTAAGTAACAAGTCAATTTGACTCGAGAACAATCTTCTGACTAGCATTAATTAGTGGTAGTTTGTTTTGTGAATACTACAAGTAATGACACAAGTGCATACAGCAGAGCCCAATGGAAAAATTCAAATTGGGCATGTTAATAGGGCCATAGTTCAAATATCACATAAATACTTGGCACACTAAGAAAAGGGAGCTTTTTTTTTGTCCTTTTAAAGAATGTATTTGGATTGTACAAAAAGTAATGTATGCATGAATGACATGTTCATTTCCCAACTTGGGATGGTAGTTCTTGGATTTTATGTTGTCATGCATTTACCAAAAACTTATAATAATTTTGATTTGTGGTTTTTATGCCAATTTTATGTATGTGTGTGCGTGCGTGCGTGTGTGTGTGTGTGTGTTGGGCATTTATCTAATGTCTTTCAATCTAACTAGCAATTCTCTCCATTTAGGTATTATATTTGTAACCATCAGAAACAATAATACTCGCAAGTATCTAGAATCAAGGTTTGCAACTCACATTCCTCATGAAAGCCATGTTCATATCTTTTATCTCCACCTCAAATACCATTATGGAAGTTTCATCACACATGGTTGGTACTAATATGATTTTACAAGCTTCGATTTTCCACAAGCCTTCACATAATAACACATTGTGAAAGATCTAATGGTTGATATTCATGACCACTGTTAATGATGTAGTCACTAATGTTATATGTTCAATTGAGTGAATGCATTTATAAACCATTGTCTCAATTTAAAAATTAGTGATTGATTTGTTGGCCTTGGGATGTGCCACATCCTTTTTGGGGAATAGTTATCAAAATGAATACTATTGGTGGTTTTTGTAAAACATTTTTAGGTTGCTCAAATGGTCACACATGTAAGTGTAATATAGTAAATGTGGCTATATTGTAGTGGTTGGAGGAAAACTAGGAGACAATATAAATTGTTTATGGGACTACTTTGTGTGGATAGAGTTTTCACTTGGGTTAGAAGTACTTGTAAATTGAGATTTTTTGTCCTTCATGTTCACAAGCAACCATCTCTTTTGCTTAATCAAATAACTAGCTACTTGAAGAAAATCATGGGAAATTTATGGCAACATAAAACAAGTGTAAAAAAACAAACCCATTAAAACTAAGAGAATACAAATTGACCCACATAGATGAAGGCCATATAACACACAAAAACACATGCAATTTTGGGGGAATTTAACCCCAACCTTGAATAAGACTTTGCCCATTGTAACAAAATTGATATGCACTCACAACCCCACCACCTCACCCAAAACACACATATTGCACAAAGCACACAATCTACAAATACTAAGTACACCCAAAAATGAAACCAACAACTCTTGATTCCTTTTGTTGTAGCATTTAAGCTTCCTCACTCTTGGAAATTAGAACCTACAAAGCACAATTTTGAATTATGTGTGCAAAAAAAAATCATGGAAAATAACAACCAAAATCAAGGCATAGAAAAACAAATGGGTGTCAAAAACCAAAAAACAAGTTGAAAGAGACATGATCTGCAAATGAACACCTAAACAAATCCAAAATTTCAAGTTTCAACATCAACTTGTATTGCAAGCATACAACAATTTGTCATTCTTCCATTGCTAGATTGTTGAATGGTAAAGAAATGATTCCAAGACGTAAAACTTTTGTGCAAGCATGTGCCCCACAAAATCCATATGATTTATGACCTTATTGTGTAACTTAGACTTCATGAAGGTTAAAGTACTAAAGCATCCTTCATCTTCAACACTACCAATCATTTGAACTATTGATAGATTTGTTAACTTCTAATATCTAGGGATCTTCTACATAAGGAAGGTTGAATTCAAAAAACCTAACCACAACAATGGAACAAGGTTAATGTCGTTAGGTTTTTCCATGGCCTTCTCACAATTGTTTCACACGATGACTTTGAATAATGGCACCTAGTCCAAATTATATGCATTTAGGATTATTGGCACCATAAAATCTCCCACTTTCTTAATTTGGCAATAAATTGCCTCAATAGCATCTAAATGCAAATTGAAAAATTCCACAATAGTGGATTACTTCCAATACTAGCACAATAAATAATTTTTAAAACATCCATGAACATTTTAGTTGGAAATTGAACTTCAAGCTCAACAACTAAAACCATTGCCAATTGTAAGCACTATAACTTCACAACATTTCCTTGGTTATCCAAACTATAGTCCCATCATATTAATTATGGTTATTGGCCTAGATAACTTGGCCATTCACCTCAAATGTGAAATGGTCAATTTTAGTAATAGAGTCCATCATTACTACAATTCATGGTTTTTAAAGTTGTCTAAGTTGACTACCTTGTCCACTTTGACTAATGAATATGTTCATCTTGATTAGAAGCTTGAATGATATGTGTATTTTTTAACTACTAAACTTGATTAAAATGACTTATTTAAATATCTATCAAATTGAATATCCAATCAAATTGAACAAAAAATTGATCACCTTGATCAAAATGGTTAATGGGTTTTAATGAAATGGGGCATTTAATCAAATTAGACAAAGCAAAATGACATGCTTGGTCAAAATGACTAACGATTTGTTAATCAAATTAAACATCTTATGTTAGTTAACAAGCCAAGCTAATTAGCTAATACTATTTAAACAAGGTAGGAAGCCAAAGCCTACCTATTTACCTACCCACTTGCCTTCTACATAAGCTCGATAAATAACAAAGGTTTACTTACTTATTTAGTTATTACCTAATATAGACTAATGGTAACCCGTGCCTGCAAGGCACGACACGACATTGAAGCAGCGATGACCCCTGATGACAACCCCTGAAACCCTAAAGCTCAACAACATTCTGCCATTTCAGAAAGTCATGACTATGGGAAATTGGAAAAATATAAAGAACTGTCAGTTCCAGATTTTAGTTCATTGATTTTTTGAAAACCGTGAGAACGAATGGTAAAAACCACCTTTCTAATAACCCGCTAATGGTGGTTAGTTCCAGTGTTGGTTCCGGTTTTTTGAAATTTTTTTCCCATAATCAAAGAATCACTGGTTCCGGTTCTTTCAAAAAAAGAACCAAAGGTTTTACGAAAGAACCGGTAAAAAAATGCACTGGTTCTTAGATTTTTATTTTTTTTCTTGAAAATTTGGGAACCGTGGTTATATAGCCACACCGATTGTTTGAAAATTTTAAAAAGCGGCCGGTAGGTGAGTGGTGCATACCCGATATGATAACCGGAGGGCATCTTTCATTCATTCATTCATTCACAGAATTTGGGAAAACATGCGTTCGTGCCTTATTAGGTACGATGGGAACGTACTTTCTTTTCCTACGTGGCAGAACGGGCCATTCCAAGAAATAACTGACATA